>OIYS01001676.1_pt1 | contig 10558 bp, 14 predicted proteins | sample 1588271 | NCBI WGS metagenome assembly OIYS01 (sample SAMN03283286) | human gut metagenome | biome: human-associated habitat; material: feces | host: Homo sapiens | place: Peru | collected 2012
GCCGCAGCCGATGGCGATCTCACCGCTCAACTCCTCCTCGTGGTGCTGCAATTCCCGCTCCGCCTTGTCCGCCAGCTCCACGATCTCCTGGGCACGGCGGCGCAGCAGCATCCCGTCCTCCGTCAGCACCACCCGGTACTGGCTGCGGCGGAACAGCTTGACGCCCAGTTCGTCCTCCAGCTGCATCAGCTGGCGGGAGAGGGTGGGCTGCGTCACATGGAGCAGCGCCGCTGCCTTTGTGATGTTTTCCTCCCGCGCCACGGCGAGAAAATAGCGCAAGACCCGCAGTTCCATACGATCACCTCAAAAACAGCATAGCGTAAGTCAGGTATTTTTGCAAGGCAATTATGCCGGGAGGATCGGGTAATTAAATATGCTTGGGCCGATTTTCCGCCGTCCAGTGCTTGGGGTTGGTATCGTCCGGGGCGAGCCCCGCCAGAATGGCCTCGTAGTGAGCCGCCTTGTCATCCATATACTTCACTGTGGCCTTGGCTTCCTCAAGTCGTTTATAGGCTTCCTCTCGCTGCTTCAGGATGATGGCGTACCGCGCCCGGAGGTTTTCCTCCGATTCCTCCAGCAGACACAACCGGCAATATTCCTGAATGTCCTCGATGGAAGCGCCGCAGCCCTTCAGACATTGGATGCCCTGCATCCAGTTGACGGACTCCTCGTTGAAGACCCGGCGGTTGCCGCCGTCCCGCCGGCAGGGCAGCAGCCCCTTGTCCGTATAGAACCGCAGCGTGTGCTCCGTCACGCCGAACAGCTCCGCCATCTGCTTGACGGTATAATGCATGGCTGTACCTCCCAAATTTCCTCTTGACTTCGTGTTACACGAACTTGTTACAATCATGATAGCACAGAAATCGTTTTTGTGCAAATCTCATCACGGAGGACAAAACATGGAATACTTGACTTTGAACAACGGCGTGCAGATGCCGGTCGTCGGCTTTGGTACATTCATGCTGGGCGGTGAGAGCTGCGTCAACGCGGTTGCGGCGGCCATTGAAAGCGGCAATCGCATGATCGACACGGCGGAGGCCTACGGCAACGAAAGGGAAGTGGGCGAAGGCATCCACCGGAGCGGTATCGACCGCAAGGAGCTGTTCCCGGTCACAAAGGTGAATTTCAAGTCCTACGAAAATGCCGAGCAGACAGTCATGCAGTCGCTTGAAAATCTGCAAACCGACTATATCGACCTGCTGCTCCTGCACTGGCCCTTTGCCAACTATTATGCCGCGTGGCGGACTTTGGAGAAGCTGTACGCGGAGGGTAAGGTGCAGGCCATCGGCGTCTCCAACTTTGAACCGGATCAGTTGCTTGATTTGATCGCCTATAACAAGGTCGTTCCGGCGGTGAACCAGATTGAAACGAATCTGTACTGCCAGCGCGGCGCTGAGCGCGGCTGGATGGACAAGAAGCAGGTGGCCCACATGGCCTACGCTCCGCTGGGACAGGGCGGTCGGAATGAGATGTATCAGGAGCCCGCCGTGCTGGTCTTAGCTGAGAAATACGGCAAAACGCCGGCGCAGATCCTGCTGCGATTCCTGATCCAGAAGGGCGTTGCCGTCATTCCCAGAAGCACACAGCTGGCGCATATTCGTGAGAATTTCGCCCTGTTTGATTTTGCGCTGACTGCCGAGGAGATGGCACAGCTTTCCGCGTTGGACAGAAAAGAGCCCCTCATCGGCAAGCCGGAAACGCCGGAGTTGGTGGAATTCTCGCTGACGTGGTGACGGGCAGCGCCGCAAGGGAGACCGTGCCGGAGAGGTGCGCGGCACTTCATGCGTATTTGCGGCGCGAAGCAATGCGGAACGTATGTTAGCGGATCATTCGCAAGGATCGTGAGCGGTCGAGGAGCGGGGCGGGCACGTTTTTTCCAGCACGATGATCTTGTTGGAGATGTTCCGCACAAACGGGAGCTTATCCAACAGCTTGTAAACGGGGACAAATTCCGCCATGCCTTCGGTAAGACTGTGCTCCTCCACAAAACGGAAGTCCGGCAGAAGTCCGGCCAGCGCACTGCCGCTTTGGATGCCCCAGGTGAATTTCGCGTGACTGCCCTCGATGGACTTCTCCTTAAAGCGCTTGGCCACCGTGGGGTTCATGACCTCCACCAACACGGTCGCCTGTTCAAACCGACGGGAGATTTGGGAAAAGATCTGCTGCACATCCGTCTCGGTCAGGTACATGGTCAGACCCTCGATGATGACCAGCGCCGGTGTGCCGCACTCGGCGATCTGGCCGCCCCAGTCGTCCATCGCGGACATGGCGATTTGGGAAACAGCGCCGGTCTCCGGAAGCAGCCGTTCACGGACGGCCATCGTCTCGGGCAGGTCGAGGTTGTACCAGTGGGCGTAGCCCGTCATGCGGTAGCACCGTGTGTCAAGCCCGCAGGCAATGTTCACCACCACCGCGCCGGGATTGCCCGCAAGCCACGCGGAGGTCAGCCGATCCAGCACGATGGTTCGGGCAATCACGCCGCTGCGCATGGCGGTATCCTTTTCCGCAAGGGTAAAGTCGTAGTCAAGCCTTTGGATCAATTCCACCGCCTTTTTATCATGAACAGCGCCCCGGGCCGCGCTTTCTCTGGCGCGGGCATAGACGGTTTGCAGCATGGTTTCCGGCACGCCGGAAAGCTTCATTTTCTCTGCCATGGCAGTTTACTCCCCCCTCTTTTTTACCGCGGTTAGAGCGCACTAACCGCAACCCTTTCAAAAAGCCGCCGCCGGCGGCTTTTTGTGTCGATCGATTTTTCTCTATGATAGCATCGAATTTCCGTAAATACAATATGCTTTCTGCGCCGGCGGAGAAAAAATTTCAAAGTCCGCCGAGGTTATTCCGGTGTGCGGCGGTTTTCCGCCTCCAGATAGCGGATCGCCTGTTGATACAGCTCGTATTTTCCGGCCCGCACACCGTTCAGCCGCCGGGGATTCATGTTGTGCCGGAGGTCGGCCATTTTGACTTTCCGGGCAATGGGGTCCTTTGCCAGCGCCCGAACGTAATCCATGTAGGGCACGCCGCTCTCGTGGGTCAGCAGACGGAGCGCATGGATAACGGAGTCCGGAAAGCCTGCCCGTACCAGATCATCAAAGGAGTACCGGTCGCCGTGATCCTCAATCACGTCGTGCAGCAGCGCCGCGCAGGTGGATTCCTCATCGTCCATCTGGGTGGCCAGATAGAAGGGGTGCAGCACATAGGGATAGCCGCCCCTGTCCACATCCTCCTTGTGGGCGTCGTACATGATGGCACAGGCCTTTTTCACAAGGTTGGAATAATACATCGGAAGATGCCCCTTTCCTTTTTGCGTGTAAATTATTGTAGCAAAAAGAGAAGCAATATGCAAGGCACTATGGGACAGATCGCGTATTTTACCGTTTCAGCTGCTCCAGTACCCGGCCAATGTCGGCGTCTATCAGGATGGAGCGCTCCTCCAGTCCGCGCATGGTGACAGCTCCGCCCTGATTGACGCAGGCGTAGGTGGCCTGCGGATTCTTCGCGGTCATCTGCCAGAACGGATACTTGATGATGACCGGGGTGTTGTAGCCTACGCCTAATTCCAGAAAGAGAATTTTTTGCCCTTCACGGGTACGGAGAAAATTCTCATACCGCTCCGCCGCGGCGTACCAGCCCTCGTCCTGTACAAAGGTATCGTCGCACCGTAGGTTCATGGTCAAAGGTCTGCCGCAATGGGGGCAGCGGGGAAGAAGCTCTGTGGGAACGCGCATATTTTCCTGCCGCTCCACCATTTGACGGATGACGGTCTCGTTATCAAAGGTCTCCTGACAGCAGGGCAGGCTGCACTGGAACAGGCCGTAATCCCCCTGTGTGTAAAACAGCCGCTTTTTATCAAAGCCCGCCTTTTGGAAGCAGTGATCCACATTGGTGGTGATGACGAAATAGTCCTTGCCCGCCAGCAGCGCCAGCAGCGCGTCGTACACCGGCTGGGGTGCATCCTGGTAGCGGTTGATAAGGATGTACCGGCTCCAATAGGACCAGAATTCCTCCTTGTCGGGGAAGGGATAGAACCCGCCGGAATACATATCCCGAAAGCCGTATTTGGCCGCGAAATCGGAGAAATAACGGTCAAACCGCTCGCCGCTGTAGGTGAAGCCTGCCGCTGTGGACAGGCCGGAGCCTGCGCCGACCACCACGGCGTCCGCGTCACGGAGCGCTGTCCGCAGCTGCTCAAGCTTCGCGGAGTAATCTCTCATAGATCGCTCTGTCCGTATCCTTGAAAACATTGAAAATCACCTTCATTTCGCTTCCGCTTCTTGCCTGATACTGCCGCACGGTCTCCACGGCGATCTCCGCCGCCTGTTCATTGGGAAAGTGGAACACACCGGTGGAAATGCAGCAAAAGGCAATGCTTTTCACCGCGTTTTGCTCTGCCAGCTCCAGACAGGAACGGTAGCAGGACGCCAGCAGTCGCCTGTCCTCTCTTGTTACACGGCCCTCTACAATAGGCCCCACGGTATGGATCACATAGTCGCAGGGCAGATCGTAGGCCCTCGTGATCTTGGCCTGTCCGGCAGGCTCCTCATGTCCCTGTTCCGCCATCAGCCGGGCGCAGTCCAGCCGCAGCTGAACGCCGGCATAGGTGTGGATGCAGTTGTCGATGCAGGCGTGGCAAGGGATGTAGCAGCCGGTCATGCCGCTGTTGGCGGCGTTGACGATGGCGCCGCACCGCAGGCGGGTGATGTCGCCCTGCCACAGATACAGGCCGCCGCTGATCGGCCGCAGGTCGTCCGCGTCGGTGACGCCGGCCTCGGCCAGCTCCTGCCGGAGATAATCGTCCTGCACCGCCAGAAATTCTTCGCTTGCCGCCATTGGTGCGCGGACGTTCATCAGGCCGCGCAGAAGCTGCCGCTGTCCGGCCGCGTCCCGTGGGATCTGCAGCCCGCCATATTCCGTTCTTTCCTGTATCAGCGACCGGATCAGGTACAGCCGCCGCTCTGCCTGTGTCATGATGCGCTCCTTTCCGGGCTTTTACTTGTTGGGGAAGAAAAAGCCCACCGTCATATCCAGATAATTCATGCCGCTGTAATCGGGGTACTGCGTCTGCACCTTCGCCTTCATTTCGTCGGCACTGCCGCAGGTCAGGGCGATTTCCTTCAGCGCGGTCAGATACTTCACCTTGGCCTGTGCGTCCTTCAGATCCTCCGGCGTGTAGTGGGAGGTCAGCACCAGATCGAAGCCCTTGCGGATGTAGTAGTTCAGCTGGGAGATGATGCCGTCGGCGTGAGGGCAGCCCGCTACAATAGAATGGCAGTCGTGGCCCATCATATGGGTGTATACGCAGTTGATCTCCGGGATCTCCAGATCGTAGGCCTCGGCATTGGGCTTCACCACAAAGCGGATGCCGGCAATCTCCGTTTCGCCCTCCTCCATCACGTGATCCACAGGGCACAGGCCTGCGTCAAAGCTGTCGCCAAAGGCGTTTTTGAAATTCGCCACCAGAGCCGCGCCGCCGCCGGTGGTGTTGTAGGTCACGGAGGAGGCGGTGCCGTAGGCAGGCGTCTGGGGCAGAAAGGATGCGCCTGCCGCGTGATAGGCCACCAGCTTGCCCTCTACGCGAATGCCCTCGGCTGCCAGAAAATCGGTCAGCTCGCGGATGTTGTCATAGAAGCAGGGCAGCTCGATCACCACGCCCCGTCCCGCCTTCGCCAGAATGAATACCTCGTCATCAATGGCGTCACGGGTCTGATAGGCGTACAGGGTAACGCCATTCTCAGTATAAATGTCCACACGGCCCTTGTCCAGTGCAACAGTACGCTCAGCAGTCTTGTTCATGATAGATACCTCCAAAATGTTTTTGTCGAAAGGTTGCTTTTTTCTTTCGTTGGCAGTATCATAACGCTGTAGAGCCATTTCGTAAAGTAAGCACAATATTGTGCTGTAGTTACCAAAAGGATACTATGCGTCTTGCTTCATCTTGTGTCAAAGCCTTGTCCCATGCGGGTTTCATGGTTTTGCGACGATTCATCTTACACCATCTTGGTTCGTCTTGTTTTCCGTAATTGGTGTACGGATTGGTGTAAAATGCAGATTCGCATTGGTGTAAAATACGGTTCCAAAGAAAAGAGTATCGAGATCATCCCGATACTCTTTTTTCGTTTATGAGATTTTCGCACCGTCATCCAACAGTTGCATATCAGCCTGTTTTTTAGCTTCCATCACATGCGTGTAAGGTCGGTAAGGCAGCATGGCGTTCCGTCAACTTCAAAAACTTCTGCGCCCGTCCTCCCGCGTTCTCATAAGCGGAAAGCTGCTCTTGGAGTGTGGAAAGCTCCGTTTTCATCACGTAGTATTCTTCCGAATACTTCTGCGACATCTGCTCATAACGGTCTTGTGGGATAGTGCCGAGGGCGTTGTCCTCATAGAGTTTATTCAGCACCTTGTCAATCTGTTCAAGGCGCGTCGTGATTTGTGGGATACGCTTCTGCTGTTTCTTGGTCTTGTCGGTCTGCTGCATGGCAAGGTTCTTTTCACTAAGGCTTCAAATTCCGCCCGGTTGCTGATAGAATAGTCCTCGATTTTCTTCAGCACTTCCGCGATGGTCTGCATGAGCAAATCCGCGTCCATGATGTGCGGGGAGCTGCACTTGGGATTTTTTGCTTTTCCCTTGTGGTACTCGCTGCAATAGGCAACATGGCGCTTGCCGCCGTTCCGGTAATCTATACGAATGTGCATTTTTGCGCCGCAGTCTTTACAGAAAAGCAAGCCGGACAGAGGGTGGATTTCTCCGTCCCCGTTGGGGCGTTTGACGGGCGCGTTTTCTAAAATCCGCTGTGCAGTTTCAAAGTCGGTGCGGTCAATAATCGGCTCATGCACGTTTTCGGTTATCTGCCATTGGCTCCGGTCTACATAGTGGTTCCGTTTATCCCGGAAATGCTTTGTGGTCTTGAAATTGACTACATCGCCGCAATACTCTTGCCGCGTAAGGATATGGGTCAAGGTGGCTTTGTTCCACTTGCAGCGGTTATCCTCATTGAGCGCCTTGTTTTTACACGTCCCCCGTCCCCGGTCTTTCATGTAGAAAGTGGGGGCAGGGATTTGCTCGTTTTTCAGATACACGGCGATTTGGTTGCGGTTCTTCCCGCCGATAAACAGGCGAAAAATAAGGCGCACAACCTCGGCGGCTTCTTCGTCGATTATCCAAAAATCCTTGTTGTCCGGGTCTTTGACATAGCCGTAAGGGGCTTCGGTGACAATCGGCTTTCCACTCATGCCTTTGGTCTTAATGCCCGTTTTCACTTTCTTGCTGATGTCCTTTGCGTACCACTCCGACATGATATTGATAAAGGGCGCAAACTCCAATGTGTCGGGCTTCTCGCTGTCAATGCCGTTGTTGACCGCGATAAAGCGCACATTGTTCCGTCTGAATATCTCCATCGCGTTGCCGACTTGGAGATAGTCGCGCCCCCAGCGGGTAAGGTCTTTCATAATGCAGACACCGATTTTCCCGTTTTCCACATCGTCCATCATGCGGGAGTAGGCGGAACGGTCAAAAAACCTGCCGCTTTCGTCATCGTCGATGTAGTGCCGGATATTGGTTAGGTGCTGCCCTCTGGCATAGTTCTCCAAAAATATTTTTTGGTTCTGTATGCTGTTGCTCTCGCCGCCGTCCCTGTCCTCGTCGCCCACGGAAAGGCGGGAGTAAAGGGCTGTAATTTTGCTATAATCAGTCATGTGCATAACCTCCTGTGCGTCCATGTATGTGTCATTTACACTTAAAATTATGCACTCCAACGGGCGCTGCCGTACTCCAGATTTTTGCGGAATTTCTTTGCGTTTTTGCCCTTGATATAGACCGCCAGCCGAATGGCGATGGCGGCGGCAACGCCCACGCACAGGTCAATGGGATGAAAGCTGGGGACAAGGGAGTGGAACGCCGTGTTCAGGCCGGTCATAATGTTCAGCAGCTTCGTGGAAGCGTCCGAACCGGGAGCCAGCCGCACCGCCTCGCTGACCTTGGTGGCCAGCAGCGCGATGAACACATACGGAATATTGGGAAGAATGAGCTTTTTGACGTTGACTTGCTTCATCGTTCCAGCTCCTTCCGCTTTGTCCTGTCCACCACAGCCGCCTGAATGAGCGACTTGAAGTGTTGCAGCTTTTCCAGCACCGAGGGGCGTTCCGCCTTCCTGACCTGTTTGGCAGTGTATTCCTTGAACGCGGCGGTCATGGCGTCGGCGTCCGGCGCTTTGAAGAACACCATGTACCGCTTTTCGCCCTTGACCTTGAATGGAGCGAAGTCAATGCCATACTTCCGGGCGATCCGGTTGAATGAGCCGATATTCTGATCGGTGACTTCAATGCTCTGCAATCCCTTATCCTTGGCGGCAAGCTGCTTGACGGTCATTTTTCCGTGGGGATTGGCCTTGCCGTGCTGATATTTCTGATAGTCGTTTTTTAGCTGCTCCAGCAGCTTGGCAACGGCCTTACGAAATTCCTGTTCGCCCAGCTTTCCGCAGGAGATCATCAGGGATACGATTCTCTGTTCAACTTCTTCCTGCATGACTTATCACGCTCCTTTCCTCCGATTTGCAGGGAGAACGCCGGGACACACTAAGGCGGTACCACCAGCCGGTGCAGAAGATGCTCATTCATTTCTGCGCCCCTGTCCCTTGACGGTCAGGATGCCGTCCAGCGTGGTGGCGGTGATCCGCAGGCGCTCGGCCACGGCGATGTCGTTTTTCACACTTTCATCCACGGTGCTGCCGCAAACCACCAGCACACGAGCGCGGCGCAGATACTCCCGCGCCATGTCGATGCAGTCCTTGTGCTCCTGCGGAATCTCATCGCGCAGGAACAGCGGCAGAAACAGCGTGGGGCAGACGGGCGAAAAGCCCGCGTCATAGACCGCCCTGCAATACTTGGCGGCATTTTCGGTGTTCTCAAACTCATTCTCGCTCCACGGAGCGGTGATGTAGGCAAGGGGGCGTTTCATCGGTATCAAATCCTTTCTCCCGGAATCGGGCATGAAAAAAAGCGGCCTTTAGGGGCCGCCGTGAAAATCGTGATTGACCAGCATGGCATAGTGGTTGTCGATGGTGGAAACGGAATTGAACAGCGCCGCCATGAGATAGGCTTTCGTATTCCAAACGCGGGTGGTGTTCTCGCGGATACCGTCCATGACCTTTTCGATGTGCATGGAGGTGATCTTTTCAAAGCGCTGTTGGACGAAGCCGGTGGGATACTCCGCATCCCGCCCGATCTTGACCGTGGGGCTGCGGTTCATAGCGACCTCCAGCATGATCTCCACCAGCTCATCGAGCTGCATCCGGTCATACTGCTGACAGAGAATGTCGTATTCGATTTGCTCTCTGATCTCCGCTTTTTTCTCAAATCCGTCCGTCATTCCGTCCGCCGCAGGCAGAAAGAATGAATGAGTGCTTGATAGATCAGTATTTGATTTTTGAGTATTAGATTTCTTAGTATTTAATTGCGCGGGATTATCCGTATCCGGTGCCTCCGTATCCGGGTTATCCAGATACGGGTTTTCCGTATCTGGTAAAGTCGTATCCGGTGGAGAGGGCTTTCGGGGCTTCTCGAAGATGGTGTACTCCGTGTCGGAAATGCGCCCGTCCTTGCCGCGAAGCTGACGGCGGATGATGTAGCCTGCCAGCTCCAGCTCCTTGAGCGTTTTCCCGATGGCGTCCACGCCCTCCTTGCAGATCGCAGCCAGCCCCCGCGTGGTGTAATTCCACTCGTCGGGGAGGGAGAGCATCATGGAGAGCAGCCCCTTGGCTTTCAGGGAAAGATTGCTGTCTTTCAGGTGATGGTTGCACATCACCGTGTAATCCCGCGTCCGTTCAACGCGAAATACAGCCATATTGCTTCAATCCTTTCCGCAGGGCAGTCAACCTGTTTGGCCGTCCTCCTCGGCAAACCGCGTATCCAGCCGCTTTACGCTCCAGTTCTGCTTGAACTGTCCCAGCGGGCCGGTGCCGAACTGCGCCAGCGCACGGCGATCCAGCTCCAGCAGCTTTTCCCACAGCTCCGGGTGATGCTTTCGCAGCTTCCGCAGCTCGTCGATACGCTGGAACGGGCAGCACCAGCAGGACGCACGGTGGTAAATCTCATACAGATTGCCGATGCGAAACCCACGGGCGTAGCAATGCTGCAAGGCTTCACTTTCCGTGATGCCCCATTCCACCAGAGGATACTGATCACCTTTGCATCTTTGGGCTTCGTCGGCGGCAATGCCGACATAGTGCAGCGCGTTCTTTTGTCGCCGCATCGTCGTCAAGGTTGCGGACAATAACGGGCATGGTTTTAAGCCCTGCCAGTTCACATCCGCGCTTGCGTCTGTGTCCCGCAACCAGCTCATACCCGCCCTCCTCACGGGGACGGGCGATGGCGGGGACGAGTACGCCATACTCTCGGATGCTGTCGGCGGTGTCAAGCATACGTTCATCGTCCACGACTTTGAAAGGATGATGCTTGAAAGGGTATAGCTCGACAAGCGGGATTTCCATGACCTTTTCCCGATTGGCGTCCTGCCGGCTTTCCTCGGTAGAGAATAGATCATCTACTGAGTTCAGCTTGATGTTTT
>OIYS01001677.1_pt1 | contig 10558 bp, 8 predicted proteins | sample 1588271 | NCBI WGS metagenome assembly OIYS01 (sample SAMN03283286) | human gut metagenome | biome: human-associated habitat; material: feces | host: Homo sapiens | place: Peru | collected 2012
TGAACAACCCCTGATTCAAGTCAAAATTTGCACCGCAGTAGACAAAGAAAAGGGATTGTTATATTCTGTTCGTTGAATAATGGCTTTACAATGTTGAAAAAATTTTTTAAATATGATATAATACCGGTACTGAAAATCGTAAAGGAATTTTAACTAATGAAAGTATATACGATTGTTCCTTTGCTTGCCGTAAATGATGCGAAGCTTGCACGTGAAGAACGCGAGGAAGCTGAGCGAAGAAGGAAAGAGGAGGAGCAAAGAAAAGAAGAGCTTCGTAAAAAATATAATGAAGAGATTAAACGGACTCTTGCACTAGAAAATCAGGCTGAAGATTTTGCTATGGCGTGTAAAATCCGTGCATTGATTGATGAGGTTGAGTCCAAGGACAATAATGACAGCGAAACAGAAAAATGGATCTTATGGGCAAAGGCTAAGGCTGATTGGTATGATCCTACTGTCGCTGCTAAAGATGAGTTTTTCGGCAAAAGAGATCATTCCGAAAATCCTGAACACAAAAGACCTAAAGAACGGTATTATTGGTAAACACGCTGCGGGTCAATTTTTGACCCGCAGTAAACAAAGAATAGCGTAAGAATGTAACAATATCACGAAAAATACTGTAATCACAATATTTCTGATGAAAGCTGTTGATATTTGGATTATAATACGCTATAATATAAAACAACGGTATTTACTATAATAACTAATTATGAGGTGTAATACAATGGCCGCAAGCTATAAAAAATTATTCAAGCTCTTAATCGACCGTGATATGAAAAAGAAAGAACTCGCCGAAAAAGCCGGCATCAGCATCGCCACCATCACCAAGATGGGCAAAGACGGCGCTGTAGTCTCCAGTGATGTGCTCGTGAAGATATGTGCTGCTCTTGAATGTAAGATGGACGATATCGTAGAGATCGTGCCTGAGCAAAAATAATTGATTTTCTAAATTTATCAGGAGAAAGCTTATGAATATTATTAATGCAATTATAAATTTAGTTAGTAATCCGGTGATTAAAGTGGCTGCTACATATAAAAGTAAGAATAGGGCTAATAGTGTAGGAGATGCATTAGAAGAATATGTGAAAGATTTATTTGCAGGGACTTTTGATGCGTCAAAAAAGGCAAGAATTATAAAATGGAATCAAGTGTTTTCGTATCTCGGCGGAAGTAATAGCCCTCCTGATGCCATGCTAAAAGAAGGCGATGCTATTGAAGTCAAGAAAATTGAGTCGGATTCACAGATTGCATTAAATAGTAGTTATCCTAAACATAAGCTATACTGTGATGATTCTAAGATAGCAAAAAAATGCAAGCAGGCGGAGCAATGGAACGAAAAAGATATCATATATATCGTAGGAATTGTTAACAACGGTTTGTTGAAAAGCTTATGCATGGTTTATGGATTGGATTATTGCGCTTCAAAGGAATGCTATGAAAGTCTTTTAAATCGCATAAAAGACGGGGTCGTTTCTATTCCAGATGTAGATTTCTGCTCCACAAAAGAGATAGCACATATTAATAAAGTTGATCCGCTAAAAATTACATATATGCGCGTAAGGGGAATGTGGGGAATTGAAAATCCTTGGCATGTTTTTGATTATGTTTATGAACGCGATAACGATGCGGAATTTAATTTTATGTGTATTATCAACGAAGATAAATGGAAAACATTTGCAAACACAAAAGACCTGGAGAAATTATCCATTTCTGATGAATCATTAAAAATAAGTGATGTAAAAATTCAGGATCCGGATAATCCTGCTGTGTTGAACAAAGCCAAACTGATTACTATAACCAAATAAGGAGAATGTACATGAATATCATTAGCTTATTTAGCGGTTGCGGTGGTTTAGACCTGGGTTTTGAAAGAGCTGGATTTAGTATTCCGATCGCTAACGAGTATGATAAAACGATTTATGAAACATTTAAAGTTAATCACCCAAATACCAAACTTATAGAGGGTGACATCCGAAATATTAACGAAGAAGATTTTCCCAATGAAATCGATGGAATAATTGGAGGTCCTCCTTGTCAGAGTTGGTCAGAAGCAGGTGCTTTGAAAGGAATGAGCGATGGTCGCGGTCAATTGTTTTACGAGTACATCAGAATTCTTGATGCAAAAAAGCCTAAATTCTTTTTAGCTGAGAATGTAAGTGGAATGCTTGCCAACAGGCATTCTAAGGTAGTAGAAAATATTATTAAAATTTTTGATGAAATAGGATATGATGTTACAGTAACCCTTGTTAATGCTAAAGACTATGGTGTTGCACAAGAGCGAAAGCGTGTGTTTTACATAGGTTTCAGAAAAGATCTCCGTATTAACTTTAAATTTCCCGAAGGCTCTACCGTCAATGATGACAAAAAAATAACGCTTCGCGATATTATTGGAGATTTGCAAAACACTGCAGTTCCTGCGGCTAAAAAAAACAAGCATAATCCTACTGCGATAAATAATAATGAATATTTTACTGGTGCTTATTCTCCTATTTTCATGAGTCGAAACAGAGTAAAAGGTTGGGACGAACAAGCATTTACTGTTCAGGCATCAGGTCGCCAATGTCAACTTCATCCTCAAGCGCCTAAGATGGTGAAGCACGGACATAATGACTGTAGGTTTGTGGAAGGCCAAGAATATCTCTATCGAAGAATGACGATACGTGAAGTTGCAAGAGTACAAGGATTTCCAGATGATTTTCAGTTTATTTACACAAATACCAATGATGCCTATAAAATGATAGGCAATGCTGTTCCGGTTAATCTGGCGTACGAAGTTGCGGTAGCAATCAAAAAAGCATTGGAGGAAAAAACAGTGAGTACAAAAAGTAACGATAAGGGAAGAGCTTACGAATATATATGTCTTCAAATATTGAATGAAGAAATCAACAAGATTAGGTTAGCTAAGATAGTTGAAAATAGCAGTTTTGATGCCGCATATAGGGCTTGGAATGCGATTGATGATGCTACTCGGGATGTTTTGACGATTAGTGCAAAAGCAGCAGTATCAACCTTGTTTGATATGGAGCCGTTAATAATTGAAGATGATGAAGATTGCTTGGAGCTCTTTATTCAGCCAGACACTAAAGGTGTAGTTGGTGATGTGAGAGATATTATTATTCTTCGTAAACACATAATGTGGGAGATTGGTCTAAGTATCAAACACAATCATTTTGCTGTAAAGCACAGTCGATTAGGCAAACAACTTGATTTTGGCGAAAAGTGGTTTGAAGTGCCATGCTCAAATGAGTACTGGAATGAAGTAAAGCCGATATTTGAATATCTTGCGGATGAGATAGCTGACGGCAAAAAATGGAGCGAGTTGCCTAATAAAGAGAGAGATGTGTATATTCCATTGTTAAATGCATTTATCACAGAAATAGTGAGAGCAAATTCCACTCATGAAAATGTTCCTCAGAAAATGGTGGAATATTTACTGGGTCAGTTTGATTTCTACAAGGTGATTAGTATTGACAATAAATATGTTACACAGATACAGACCTATAATTTAAGAGGAACATTAAACCAGCCAAGCAAAAAATGCAAGCCTAAGATTTTTGTGCCGATTTCCAGTTTGCCAACACGTATTGTTAGTTTAGATTTCAAGCCTAATAGTAATAATACTGTAGAACTGTATATGGATGGCGGCTGGCAGTTTAGTTTTAGAATTCATAATGCTTCTACATATGTAGAACCAAGTTTAAAATTTGACATCCAAATTGTTGGTATGCCATCCACAATCTTTATGTTCGATTGCAGATGGAATTAAGTGTTGGAAGTCTATTCGCTGGAATTGGCGGCATAGATCTAGCGTTTACACAAGCAGGTTGCAAAATTGCTTGGGCTATTGAAAAAGATGCAGCATGCTGTCGAACATATAGACACAATTTCAAAGAAACGGTATTGATTGAAAAAGATATTAGACTTGTTAATCCATCGAGTCTTTGTAGTGTGGATATAATAACTGCTGGATTTCCGTGTCAGCCATTCTCGGTGGCTGGTAAACAGAGAGGTTTTGGTGATGCGCGTGCTCATCTCTTTTATGAAGTCGGAAAATTCATAAGTGCTTATAAACCAAGATTTATATTCCTTGAAAATGTTCCGAACCTAATGGAGCACAATAACGGAAAAACTTTGAATACTGTTCACAATGTTTTGTCCGAACAGGATTATTCTATTCGATACCGAGTGTTACGCACATCGGAATATGGTGGAATTCCTCAAATTCGAGACCGGATATATATTGTTGCTTTTCGTGAACAGGAAGATTGTGATTCATTTGTATTCCCTGATAAAACGGATTTGAATATTACCATCGAGGATATTCTTAACAGAACAGTTAAGAAAAATGAGGTATATTACTACTCGTTAGATGATCCCTTTTACCGCAAAGCGTCTCAAATAGTAAAAAGACATGATTCTATATATCGAGTTTATCATAACAGCATAAAGATAACACAGAATCACATGTGTCCAACTTTGACTGCATCGATGGGAATATCAAAAAATCAGGTTCCATTGATAGTTGATAATTACGGATTGAGAAAACTCACACTTAAAGAGTGTCTTGATTTTCAAGGTTTCCCAAGCGAGTTTTATTTTCCGAATACAATTACTATCGAAGATGCATATAAACAGATAGGAAACTCTGTTTGTGTACCTGTAATTAGAAGGATAGCTGATAATATGAGGGTTATTTGTATGTATAGATGTGATACTAATTCGATAGGGAAAATTATTTAAGTAATTTTAGCGGTGATAAAATGAGTATAGAAAATCTTAGATTAAAATTCAATCAACTTACTCTAGAATCAGAGGATCATTGGGATTATAGAGGCAACTGCAAAAGTGAGCGTGATTACGTTCACGGCTTTTGTACTTATCCCGCCATGATGGTTCCTAAAATGCAACGTGAAATACTAGAAGTATGTCTTGCTCAATCTGAAAATAAGCGTCCAAAATTACTGGATCCATTTGCAGGTTCTGGTACAATTTTGGTTGAAGGTATGTTGCAAGGTCTTGATATTGTTGGCGTTGATGTTAATCCTCTTGCTGTTTTGCTGTGCAAGGCAAAAACAACTATCATTAATCCCGAAATCTTAAAGCAACATACAACTGCCATAAAAGGTAAAATCACAGAATTGAAGAAATCGCAAGTAGTCAATCATTCTTTCGATGGTATTGAAAAGTGGTTTACTGAACAAGCTATTGTAGACCTATCGATTATCCGTCGCGCTGTCATGGAAGATAGCGATATAAATATACGTCGATTCTTTTGGGCGACATTTTGCGAAGTGGTTAGAATAGTATCAAATTCTAGAGATTGCACATACAAATTACACATAAAAGAAAAATCAGATATTGATAGTTATGATAAAGATGGATTGGAAATTTTTTCAAAAACATTGAATTTCAATGTGGAAAAATATCTCTCTTTTTACTACACATTAAAATCAACAGGAAAACTAAAAAAAGATGGTAGTTCTTACAAAGGCAACATAAAAATTGTTTTAGGTGATTCAATTAAATATCTCAATCATACTAAGCAAAAGTTTGATTTAATTTTGACATCTCCACCATATGGAGACAATCATACTACTGTTTCTTATGGTCAATATTCGGTTATGCCGTTAAGATGGATTGTTTGTACTGATATAGATGAGGCTTTTGATGATAAACTATTATCTACCCTCTATGGAATTGATAATGTATCATTAGGAGGCAAATCCACTAATCAGTCAATGACAAAAAAGCGGAAAAGCGTTTTATTAAAGTCTCAAACTCTAAAACTTCAAAGCGAAAAAATTCAATCGCTTGCAGCAAAACAGGTAAATAAACTTGTGGCTTTTTATAGTGACTATGACTTATTTTTGTCGGCAATTTCAAAAAGAATGAAGCCTAATGCCGTTTCAGTATGGACATTAGGCAACAGAAAAATAGCAAAGCAAGAGATTCCTATGAATAATATTATGATTGAGCTATGCTCACATTATAAATTGTCTTTAGTAACTAGTTTCACAAGAAAGATTCTGAATAAAAGAATGCCAGAAGTTAGTGCATATACAGGCGAGAATAAAGAGTCACAGACGACAATGACAAGAGAACATATATTAGTGTTTGCGAAGGAGGTACAAGCAAATGAATAATCAACTTTCTTTGTTTGATAATAATTCCGATTTTTATGAATCCGATTTAAATGAATTTGATGAAAAAAGTGCGGTTTTTCGTGTTCATGCTTCATTAATATACAAATTAGGCGAATCCCTTATAGCTGACGAAGTTACTGCATTGTCAGAGCTAATTAAAAATGCCTATGATGCAGATGCTAAATTTTGCTCGTTAACAATTGATACTAAATATACCGAAACTATTAACAATCATGTGTGTCGGGGTAAAATTGAACTTTCTGATAACGGTTGTGGTATGGACTTGCAAACCATTGTGAATGGATGGCTCACTCTTTCAAATTCGCCTAAAAAGAAAATGAAGAAAGAGAAAAAAACAACACCTATTTTTCATCGGTATCCCCTTGGCGACAAGGGTTTAGGAAGATTGTCTGTGCAAAAATTAGGTCGTTATATGCAAATGACTACTAAATCTAAATCTTCAAGTATTGAATATACAGTCATTATTCCTTGGGGTGATTTTCTCAAAAATACAACTATAGACCAAATTCCTGTAACAATCAACGAACAACATATCGATGATAACAGATCGTATACCAAAATAACAATTAAAGATTTAATCAATACCGAACTTTGGGAGAATCAAGAACAGATAAATGTTTTGAGCAATAGTATAAATAAAATCGTTTCCCCCTTTAAAAGCAAAGAAAACAGCTTCAAGGTTTTTGCAAATGTTAATAATCAACCAATAGAGCCTATCGACACAATTTTTGAAGATTTGTTGTCTCGCGCAAGAGCTAAACATGTTATTTCATATAAAAATGGGAAGAGTATTTTAAAATCATTTTACACATCATCGTTTTTCTATAATAGAGAAATGATGGATAGAATTTTGAAAAACAGATTTTCTGTCAGTGCTTCGGCTCTATCTGACTTTTGGGAGAGTCATAAATCCAATTTGTCAGTCTTTGAGTTTCATTCTAATAATAAAGATGTTTTCACATCTATTGACTCCTGTTTGTTTGAAGATATTGTTTATTCGAAAGAAGATAATAAGAGTTCAGACCCCGGTGCATTCGAATGTGAAATATACGAATATACATTAGATAAGCAATTTCTTGATAATTTTTATCAAAACATTAGTTATTCTGATTTGATAGATCAAAACGAATATAAAGAGTTTATAGAACGATTTCACGGCATTAAAGTTGTACGTGACGGTTTTGTTGTGCAAGGATTTGGCGAGGGCGATGGTGGCGACTGGCTAGGTTTGTCATCATCTTCAAAAACAAAAGGTTCATTTTTTGATTTTAGAAATGATAGCGTTATTGGCTGTGTATATCTTACTGGAGATAATAATTCTTCATTGAAAGAAACTACCAATAGAGAAGGCTTTGTTGAAGATAGTTTTTATACTGCGTTTAAGCAGATATTAAATGATTCTATACGTAGAATTAATAAGAATCGAAAAAAATTAAACGATGAAATGAGGGAATATCTAAAACAGGCGATTAACACTACCGCAGATGTTGATGATTCTTCGCTATCTTTGGAACCAGTAATTGAAAAAGTAAAAGATAGATTGGAACAGACTTACGACCAAACCAACGCAAATGCTAAATTGATGAACAATACTCTGAACCAATGTGAAGAAGTTAAGAAGGACATTCAATCAATTCCATTGATACCTGAAGATACCGTTTCCAAATTTGATGATGTTTATAATAATATTGAAATTTTATCTAAAAATTATGATCAACTATTAAGTGCTCATAATTATTTGACTCAGCAAATCGAAACCATTTCTTACGATTTTGAGAAAGCAAATGAAAGGCTGCAGGACCTATTTGAGCTTGCTGGTTTAGGAATATCGGTCGAGATGTTTTCCCACGAATTTGATGCTTCTATAAGAAGTATTCGTACAAAGAATAATGCTTTTATATCTAAGGCGAATTCAGCTACTGTAGATGAATTGTTAAAGCATATTATCTATGTCAACTATGCTTTGGATACTTTGAGAAAACAAATGTCTTATTTCAATCCAGGATTAAAATTTGTACGTTCTGAAAAGCAAACCTTTTCATTTAAACAATTTATAACAGAACACAAATCATTTTATTCCGAACGTTGCAGTATTAGTGGAATTAACTACGAAATTCAAGTTAAAGAAGACTTTAGTATCTCTGTTAATCGCGGAATGCTAAATCAAGTATTTGATAATTTGTTTAATAATTCAGAATACTGGTTGGATTTTTCAAAAGAAAATAAACTCATATCGGATAAAGTTTTTACTGTTCAAAGTTTCGAAAAAGGTATAGTAGTAGTATCGGATAATGGAATAGGCATAAGCAAGGATATAGAAACTCGACTTTTCGATCCGTTCGAAACAAAAAAGAAAAAAGGAAGAGGATTAGGTCTCTATATTGTTGCAAATAATCTCAAATACCATTCTGCACGAATTCGCTTATTGAATGAAAGAAATTCGTACGGCAATTTATTCAAATTTGAAATAGATCTATCTTCAACTTTGTCGTAACTATAAAGAGGATGTAAAAAATGCTAAACACATTATTTAAAACTGAAAATATTAAATATATTATTAGTGTTGACGATTGTTTTGCTGCGCCTGAAGAAGAACAATTACGCAACGAGCTTCTTGTTGATTCAATGCACTCGTTTGATAATGTTGCATCCTTCTTTAAAAAGCATGGTAAGGAAGAACAGATCAATGACATACAAGAAATGTTAAAAATTACGACCGATGCCAATGCTAGCGCATTAATTCAATCGTTAATCGACAGCATAAAAATAGAGGAAGTTGTTGAATGTTTAAAATTCTTGCACCCTGACAGGAATAACATTTCTGAGGAGCAACAAGGCATTGTGAATTTTTTAACTAAGCTACAAACAGATGGTATTATTGAAAAATATGTTACTATACCAAGTACTCACGAAGCAGAAGTTTTCGATACCAAATCACAGGGAATGGATAATGGAGCAATATTGTGGTTAATTGATAAAAGTTTTTCAAATGCTCAAGAATCTGTTACCGCAGGCATTGAGTTAGCCAAAAACAAAATCCAACAAGCTACGACATCTGATAACTTTATTTTCATGTTAACAACAATCGATGGCTCTTCAGATGAGGAAGAAGATATTGAGTGCGAATTTGACAAAATGCTTTTGGAGAATGGTACGGAAAAAACCTCATTCATTTACTACATAAACAAGAATCTTGTAATGAACCAAAAGTATGATCGTATTGCCAAAAGCTTAGCATATGGATTCAAAAGAAAGCAATGCTACAAACTTATGGAAGTTTTCACAAAGTGTTTACATATCAGCTGTGATAAAACAATAGAAAAATTGCTTAAAATTGACCAAAAAACTTTGAACTATGTATTTGCCGAAAAAGTCCAAGCAAACGGAGAATCATATTTTGATTTTTTTAACAGACTGGTTCAAATATTTCACGAGGATGAATACGGTCACCTTTTAGCAACGAATATGTTAGATATATCTCGAAATATAAATCATTATCAAACTTTATGTGAAAGTATTCCTCAAGTGACTCCTAACTCAACAGACATACAAAACAATTTGTTAAAAGTACGAAAGAAAGAGTTATATGATGTTTATGTAAACAAAAAGCATAGTGAAATATCTACTGGAGATATTTTCATAATTGGAGATAAATACTATATCTTGGTAACTCAATCTTGTGACACATTCTTAAGGAAAGACGGAAAAAGAAAACTAGAAAATGCAATACTACTAAATATCGTAGAATCTCCAGATACTTGCTATAAATATAATCTTTCTTGTTTCTGCGATAGAGATAATAACTTTAAACATCCCGCAGTCATATTTCGAAATAATAGTGTAATGCCTTTTGAAATACTAGATTTATGTGTAACTAATGATGACGGAAAATCCTATATAGATATTTCTTGTTTTGAAGGAGATTGTTTACTAGATACTCGTTATACAATTAATTATTTAAACCGCTACAAAGCCATATCAACTTTGTTTTCTGAAGTATTAAAAAACAAACAAATAATCGATGATTTCCTGAGTGGCTACAAAAGCGAAAAAAATACCGAAGAAATCAAAAGTGCATTTTCATATCTTTTAAATTGTGATAGCGCTATTAAAAACTTTGAATTTAACGGTTCTTCTTTGAGTTTTCCCGTTCAAAGAATAGCTCGTTTAAACGAGTTAAATACTATTGATTTGCTTAAAGAATATGGAAATATGTCGTCGAGAGTTGGACATCCTTTTGACTTTATGAAAAAAGACGAGATTCTTGAATAAATAAGAAAGACTATATCGCAAAAGAATTAACAAGCAAGCTGATTTTCTCTGGACTTTAGAAACTCTTTGTGGTACTGTTGTGTACTGCAAAGGAGGTGCGGATATGGCACAGATGAGTTTAG
>OIYS01001678.1_pt1 | contig 10551 bp, 10 predicted proteins | sample 1588271 | NCBI WGS metagenome assembly OIYS01 (sample SAMN03283286) | human gut metagenome | biome: human-associated habitat; material: feces | host: Homo sapiens | place: Peru | collected 2012
TTCCAAAAATGTGCATATTCCATTATTTCTTTAAAATCTTCATTTATATTCAACTTTATTCTCTCTCCTTACAATTATTTTAATATTATCATATTTTTTGTAAAAGAAAAAGAAACAAATAAATTATTAGGTTTTGTTATGATAAATACTTATATGCAAAAATGTAATGAAGGGCATAGTATTGCAGAATTTATGATAATTCCTAAGTATAGAAGAAACAAAATAGGTAAAAAAGTTGCTTTTGAATGCTTTGATATGTATAAAGGAAATTGGGAAGTATCACCTTCATATGGAAGTGATTCAGCATATAATTTTTGGAAGAAAGTAATAGATAAATATACAAATGATGATAATAAATTAAATGATGGTATATTTATCTTTAATAATAAATAAAGGAGTTGATAGGGATGAATGAAATTAAAACTAATATAAACTGGTACCCTGGCCATATGGCTAAGACTAAAAGAGAAATAAAAGAAAAGATAGATTTAATAGATATTGTATTTGAAGTAGTAGATGCTAGAATACCATATTCTTCTAAAAATAAAGAGATTGAAGAAATGACTAAAGGAAAACCTAGAGTTATTGTTATGACTAAGATTGATTTATGTGATAATGATAAGACTAATAAATGGATTAAATATTATGAAGATAGGGATTATATTGTAGTACCTATTGATCTAATTAATAATCCTAATACTAAGATTATATTTGATAAGATTAAACCTTTAATTGATGAAATTAATAATAAGAGAATTAGTAAGGGATTAAAACCTAGAAGAGCTAGAATACTAGTAATGGGAGTTCCTAATGCTGGTAAATCTACTTTAATAAATAGACTAGTAGGTAAGAAGAGTACTAATGTAGGTAATAGACCTGGTGTTACTAAAACCCTAGAATGGATTAGAATTAATGATAAAGTTGAACTATTAGATACTCCAGGTATATTATGGCCTAAGTTAGATGATGAAGAGGTAGCTCATAATTTAGCTAGTATGACTGCGATTAAAGAAGAAGTATTAGATTGTGAAGATATTGCTATATATATTATAAATAAAATGTTATCTGATTATCCAGATAACATTAAAGATAGATATAATATTACTAATACTGGTGATATTGTAGATATTCTTGATCAGATAGGTAAGAAAATAGGAGCATACAAAAATAATGAAACTGACTATGATAGAGTATATAAAAGAGTCATTAAAGATCTTCAAGATGGATATTTAGGAAAAGTTACTTTTGATGATATAAAATAAAAGGTATAGAAGTTTAAATCTATACCCTTTATCTTATAATATTACCAAGTATTCCATATGATATAACACTCATAATGATACTTGCAAGAATAACTCCTAGCATAATATAGATAAATGATTTCTTTTTATCCATATTTAATAATACAGCAAGACCTGCTCCTGTCCAAGCACCAGTACCAGGAAGAGGGATACCTACAAATAACATAAGTCCAATATATCCATATTTTTCTATTTGGTCTTTCTTTGATAATATCTTTTTTTCTATTTTATTTACAAACTTTTTAGTTACTTTAAACTTTTTTAACCAATTTAAAACTTTTTCTAAAAAAAGTAAAACTATAGGAATAGGAAGAGTATTTCCTACTATACTTATAATATAACCAGGTAAGAAATCAAGATTAAGAAGAGATGCTGCGAGTAAGCCTCCTCTTAGTTCTAGTAAAGGAAGCATTGATATAATAAATACTACTACCTCTTTTCCCAAACCATTAAATAAATTAATTAAACTTTCAACCATATTTTCCATAATATTTATCCTCCACTTCTAAATTATATCAAAATAATATTGATAAGTAAATTATATTATATCTATTTTACACTAGTTAATTGATTTTTAACCTATATTATTGTATAATCAATATGAAGGGATGTTATAATGTATAGATTTAAGAAAATGTTACCAAATATAATTACTATATCGAGAATTATATCATTAATATTAGGTTTTATCTTTTTTATTAAAGATAATATTCTTATATCACTAATACTATATGTATACGGTGCAGTCTCGGATAGTATAGATGGATATTTGGCTAGAAGATTAGATGCTTATTCTAAACTTGGACAATACTTAGATGCTATTAGTGATAAATTATATTTCTTGTCATTAATAATTATATTATTACTAAATAAAAAATATTTAATAATAATACCATTTATTATGGAAATAATAATATCTATAATTAATTATTTAATTATAAAGAAAAATAAAAAAGTATTTACAGAAAGAGTAGGCAAGTTTAAAACTACATTGTTTATGATAACACTAATACTTGGTATTATATCTATAAAGATTTATTCATTTATGTATCCATATATTGTATTTTTAGTATTGACAATATATTTCCATATAGAAACTATATTCGCTTATATAAATCAATATAATGGAAATAGTAGTGAAAAAAAAGTTAGTTTTAAAGGTAAGAGTATTATTGAAAGAATAAGATTATTGTTAAAAGAGTTTATATATTATATAGTTAAACCAATAAAAATTAAGTAGGAGGAAGATTATGATAGATATAAATATAATTAGAACAAATAAAGAATTAGTAAAAGAAAATATTAAAAAGAAATTTCAAGATGAAAAATTACCACTTGTAGATTCTATATATGATATGGATATTAAATATAGAAAAATTAAAACAGAAGCAGATGAAGATAGAAGTAAAGTTAATACTTTAAGTAAAGAAATAGGCTCTTTGATGAGAGATAAAAAGGTAGAAGAAGCTAACAAAATTAAAGAAGAAGTATCAAATATAAAAAAGAGAATACCAGAACTTGAAAAAGAAGAAGAAATGTTAGCAAATGAAATAAGAGAAAAAATGATGAAGATACCTAATATCATTGATGATAGTGTACCTATAGGAAAAGATGACTCAGAAAATGTTGAACTTGAAAGATTTGGTGAAGCAAAAGTACCTAGTTATGAGATTCCATACCATGCTGATATTATTACTAGACTTGGTGGACTTGATAAGGAGTCTGCGGGCAGAACAAGTGGTAATGGCTTTTATTACTTGATGGGTGATATAGCAAGACTTTCTAGTGCAATGTTATCTTATGCTAGAGATTATATGATAGATAGAGATTTTATATACTGTATTCCACCATTTATGATAAGAAGTGATGTAGTTGATGGTGTTATGTCTTTTGAAGAAATGGATGCTATGATGTATAAAATAGAGGGAGAAGATTTATTTTTAATTGGTACTAGTGAACACTCTATGATTGGTAAGTTTAAAGATCAACTTATTAAAGAAGATAAACTTCCTATTACTATGACTTCTTATTCTCCTTGTTTTAGAAAAGAAGTAGGAGCTCATGGTATTGAAGAGAGAGGTATATATAGAGTACATCAATTTGAAAAACAAGAAATGATAGTATTATGTAAACCTGAAGAATCTATGGATTGGTATAATAAAATGTGGAAATATACTGTAGAAATATTTAGAAATATGAATATTCCTGTTAGAACAATAGAATGCTGCTCAGGTGATTTAGCAGATCTTAAAGTTAAATCTTGTGATGTAGAAGCATTCAGCCCTAGACAAAATAAATACTTTGAAGTTGGATCTTGTTCAACACTAGGAGATGCTCAAGCAAGAAGATTATCTATAAGAGTAAAAGGTGAAAATGGTAATTATTATCCACATACTTTAAATAATACTGTTCTTGCTAGTACTAGAGCCTTAATAGCACTTATTGAAAATAATTACAATGAAGATGGTAGTATTACTATTCCAGAAGTATTAAGACCTTATATGGGTAATAAAGAGAAAATAGAAGTTAAATAAAATACAGGTGCATTTACAGGTGCATTTTTGATAGGAGAGGAATGAGAGATTTGAAAGATAAAATAAGAAAGTTTATGATAGGTAGATATGGAGTAGATGAAGTATATAAACTACTACTAGTTATATGTTTTATCTTACTTGTTATTAATACTTTTGTTAATAATGATATTATTAGAATAATAGAAGTATTACTTTTAGTTATTATATTCTTTAGATTTTCTTCTAAGAACATTGCTAAAAGAAAAAAAGAAAATGATTTTTATTTAAAAATTAGAAATAAAATTACTAGTATCTTTAATTATAATAAGAAAAAATATGATGATAGAAATACTCATATGTATAAGAAATGTCCTAAATGTAAACAAAAAATCAGATTACCATTAAAAAAAGGAGAACATACTGTTAAATGCCCTAAGTGTGGTAATAAATTTGATGTCAAGTGTAAGAAAGATGAAAAGATTAAAGTAGAAATAGTTAAATAATTACATTTATAAATAAACTTAAGAAGTTATATTATATTCTTAAGTTTATTTTAGTTATATATAATTATAAGAATATTGAAAATTATCTTTTAAACTACTTGAAAAAATATCAATTTTATAGTATATTTAATTATAGAGTACGGAGCGTGTGATATGAAAGAAAAGTTTAATGAAATAATTCATAGTAAAAAGATAATAGTAATATTAATAGTAGTATTAATTGTTTTAGTAGGAGCGGCTTCTACCTATGCATGGTTTACTTGGAGTAGTACTAATAATACTTCTCTTACTATGTCTATTGGCGAACTAGCAGATGTTACTTTTTCAAGTGGCAATGATATTAGTACTACTTCACTAGCACCAGTATTTAATTATACTGATGGTGAAAAAACTACTTTTACTATTAGAAATAAAACTGATACAGAAATATCATATAAAATATTACTAAATATTACTTCAATAGCAGATGAACTTAAAAGTAGTAGTCTAAAATATAAATTATTAAATAATAATACTGTAGTAGCAGAAGGAGATTTTAGTAATATAACAAGTAATAGTAGTACTTCTATATATAATGGAACTTTAAGCAATGGAAGTGTTAGTTTTACTTTCTATTTATACATAGACGGTAATATAGAAAATGATTTAGTTTTAATGGGTAAAAGTTTAATTGGCAATATTATGATAGAGGCAAGTAAATCTTCAAATACAATAGTGGATTATGTAACTGATTTATATACAAATGCTGCAAAAACAGAGATTACTAATAATGGCATTATATATAATTATGCGAAATCTGTTGCACTGATGAATGATAGGTTAGGTAATTCTAGTACTGATATAGATAGTGGAAATATAAGATATTATGGAGCAAGTCCTAATAATTATATATATTTTAATTGTGATGATTATTCAAATCAAACAAGTGATACATGTGAGTTATGGAGAATAATTGGAGTTTTTAATGAGGAAACACCAAGTGATGATGGCACTTATGTGACAGAAAAGAAAATCAAAATAATTAGAAATACTAGTATTGGTGCATTTTCTTTTGATAATGTTCCAACTGCGGGGGGTATTGGAACTCATGCATGGGTAGATTCGAAAATAATGAAGCTGCTGAACTCAGGTTATGAAGGTCAAACAGGTGGAAGTTTATATTGGAATAGACAAACAGGTGAATGTTATTCAGGAAGATCGGCAAACGAGACTAAAACTTGTGCCTTAGCAAATGTAGGATTAAAAAATGATGTAACAAAGAATATGATATCTGATACAAAATATACATTACGTGGATGGAATGTTTTTCAAGTGTTTTCAGATCAGATATATACTTATGAAAGAACAACTGGTCAAGGATATAATTCATCTTCTAAAATTTCTTGGGATGGTAAAGTGGCACTAGCGTATCCAAGCGATTACGGATATGCTGCTGATTTGGAACTATGTACAGTCAATCTTTCTAGTTATAATGATAATAATTGTGTTTCTAACAATTGGATGAAAGCTGTATTAACAAAAGGTGCATGGGGATGGTTTATAACTCCAAAGAATGATTTATCAAATGGTGCATGGTTTGTTATTAGTACAGGTAGTGTTACTTATACTAATGTTTTTAATGAATATAATATTGTTCCAACGTTTTATATTAATTCTAGTTTGGAAATTAAAGATGTAGATGGTGATGGATATGGAACAGCAGATAATCCATATCAACTTGCTGTTTAATATAAAATAATAAAGAAAGAAAAGAGGTAATTAAAATGAATGAACAAAACTATGATCAAGAGATGATGATGAAACAAAAAATTGAAAAGAGAGAAAAAGTAGATACAATACTTGCCTATGTTATCTTAGGTATACTAGTACTTAGCATTATTATCATTACATACTTAAAGTTTGTAAAGAAGAGTGATGCAGGAGATGAATATACTGTTACCTATGCTACAATTAGTGATGTTGCCAGCGGGCTTAATAACTCCGATTTAGGAGTTACCGCTGCTGTAACAGATAGAGCAATAAATATTACAAAAGATAATTTTGACATTACTGTGTCACTAATCAATAATAATGAACTCGAATTTAAATATTCTAAAGATAATAAGGATATGGTTACCTCTATTTACAAAGAGGTATTAAAGAATCTTTGTACTTTTTATGGTAATAGTGATAGTGAATGTACTAGTACTGTTAATGCTATTAATGAAGAATCTAATATTAGTGGTATAAGATTTTTAAAAGATGGAGATAATACTAGTGTATATATTAATATTTTAAGTAGTATATCACTTCCTGATGGAAATAAAAAAGTATATAATGAAGAAACAATAACAGATGTGTCTTTTAATGATTACGAACTTAAAATGAGTGATGCAGAGGTTACTAATATTACTGTTAATAAAAATGATAATAATACAGTATTCATTGGTAATATAAAAAATCTTGGTAGTAGTAAATATAGTATTAAAATTAAATTATATGATAAAGATGGAAAAATTATTAGAGAGACTAGTCAAGAATATAATACAGAAAATAGATTTGAAATTACTTTTGATTATAATGATAGTTTGAATAAAGATAGTATAGTAAGATATAGTATAAGCATAAATAGATAGAGGAGGCTTATATGAGTACACATATAGAAAGCAAAAAAGAAGATATTGCTAATATAGTTCTTATGCCAGGAGATCCCAAAAGATGTGAGTACATTGCAAAAAACTTTTTAGCAGGAGCCCATATCATTAATAATGTCCGAGGTATGACAGCATATACTGGCAATTATAAAAATAAAAGAGTAACAATATTTCCTTCGGGAATGGGATGCCCTAGTATGGGAATTTACTCTTATGAGTTATTTAAAGAATATAATGTTGATTATATAATTAGAATAGGAACAATGGGTAGTTATACCAACTTAAAATTAAAAGATATAGTACTCGTAGATAATTCCATTACTAATTCTAGTTATGGAAGATATCTGTGTAATTATCCTAATGTTAATATTAATGGAGACTTTGATATTAATAATTTAATCGACAATACTGCAAGAAGTCTTGGTATAAATATCAATAGAGGTAATATATATTGTTCAGATGTATTTTATGAAGTAAATAATGACTTTAAAGAGAAAGTAAAAAATTATAATGTACTTGGTGTTGAAATGGAATCATTTGCACTATTTATGAATGCTAAATTATTAAATAAAAGAGCTTCAACTCTACTTATGGTAAGTGATAGTTTTATATTTACAGAAAAATTATCCAGTATAGAAAGAGAACAAGGACTTGATAAATTAATTACATTAGCACTAGAGACAAGTTTAAAATTATAAAACTGGAACATACTATAGGGGAGAGGTGATATAATGATGTTTGAGACAATTAATATGGGAGGTTATAACCTTCATTTGATTAAAACTAAAAAGTTTAAAACAATAACTATAGATGTAGATTTTTATAATAATATTAAGAAAGAAGAAATTACTAAAAGAAACTTACTAAAGATGGTACTATTAGATTCTAGTAATAACTATAGAACAGAAAAAGAATTAATCGTAGAGAGTGAGAACTTATACGATATCAAAGTATCATCTGGTATATCTAGAATAGGTAATTTTAGTAATCTATCTTTTCAGACAAAGTTTTTGAATGAAAAGTATACTGAAAAGAATATGAATAAAGAATCTATCATCTTTTTTCTTGATTTAATATTTAATCCATATGCAAATAATAATATGTTTGTTAGTATTGATAAACAAAAGAATAGATTAAGACAAGATATACTTAGTATAAAAGATAATAAAATAAAATATTCAGCATTAAAATTAATGGAGAAAATGAAGAATAAACCATACTCATATAATACTTTTGGTTATATAGAAGATATAGATGATATAAATGGAAAAGCATTATATGAATACTATAAGAAAGTACTTAGAGAAGATAAAATAGATATTTTTGTATTAGGAGACTTTCAATCTAATGATATAAAAGAAATATTTAAAGAGTATTTTAAGATAGATACATTTAAAAAAGATAATAAAAAAGTATTAGTAGAAGAATTACCAGTAAGAAAGAGAGTAGTTAGATATAGAGAATATGATAATGTTAATCAGGCTCAATTATTAGTTCTATGTAGTTTAAATAACTTAACCGATTACGAGAGAAAATATGTTATTAAATTATATAGTGAGTTGCTAGGAGGTAGTTCTAGTTCTGTATTATTTAATACAGTAAGAGAGAAAAGTGGTTACTGCTACTACATAAACTCTTCAGTTAAGGCATATGATAATATCCTAGTTATTAATTCTGGTGTTGAATCACAAAATATAGATAAATGTATTAAACTAATAAAGAAATGTTTAAAAGATATATCTAGTGGTAAGTTTAGTGATGATGATATGATGTCTGTTAAGAATACAGTAATATCCGCGATTAAGTCTAATCGAGACAATCCAATTAGTATTATTAATACTTACTTTTCTAAGGTATTAGTAGGTAGTGGTAGTGATGAAGAGAGGATAGAAGGATTTAATAAAGTAACTAAAGAAGATATAATAAAAGTAAGTAAGAAAGTTTCTTTTCATACTATATTAACATTAGAGGCTAAGGAGGGGGAAAATGGAGAAGATTAGGATTAAGAAGTTAGAGGAAGATGTATATTATGAAAAGTTAGATAATGGATTAGAAGTATTTCTATATAATAAAGATGATGTCTTTACTAATTATGTTACTTTTACTACAAAATATGGATCAGTATATAATGATTTTATTCCGATAGGAGAATCAGATATAAAATCATTTCCTAAGGGAATTGCTCATTTCTTAGAACATAAAGTATTCGCAGAAAAAAAAGACCCTCAACCAATGGAGTTCTTTGCTAAGTCAGGTTCCATTTGTAATGCTTATACTACTTTTAGAAATACGACATATTTATTTTATGCTACTAAAGACTTAAAAGAAAATATAGAATATTTACTTAATTATGTGCAAAATATTTATTTGACAGAAGAGTCAGTTGAAAAAGAAAAGGGTATTATATCAGAAGAAATTCATATGTATGAAGATAGACCAACTGAAGTTTTATTTGAGAAAGTTAGACTTAATACTTTAAAATCTAATCCTTATCGTAATAGTATTATTGGTACTACTGATGATATTAATAGTATTACTAAAGAAGATTTAGAGACTTGTTACCATACATTTTATAATCCTTCTAATATGTTTATGGTTGTTACTGGTTCTTTTAATCCAGAAGAGATTATGTCTTTGATTAGAGAAAATCAGAGTAAGAAGGTATTTAAAAAAGAAGAAAGTATTAAAGTTAAAGAATTTAAAGAAGATGATAAAGTAGTTAAAGAAAAAGAGATAATTCATTTGAATACTAATATTCCTAAGGCGGCTTATACTCTTAAGATTCCTCTTAAGAATATTAAACTAACGAGAAGAGAACTTCATTTGTATATTTATATTTTGTTTACTACTTTGTTTGATGAGACTAGTTCTTTTGATGAAGAGAATAAAAAGAATGGTATTATTAATAATACTACTTATGTTAGTTTACTTAATACTAATACTCATTTACTTATTTCTTTAATTAATGAAACTGAGAAGTATGAAGAATTTTTAGATAATTTAAAGAAGAGACTTGATAATTTAGAAATTAGTGAGAAGGACTTTAATAGAAAGAAGAAAGTACTTATTAGTAATGAAATATTTGCTTATGATAATGTTGAGAATATTAATGATATTATAATGGATAGTATTATTTATAATAAGAGTATTGAAAATGATCCTATAGGTATTATTGATAGTTTATCTATAAAGGGTTTACTTGATTTAATTAAGAGGCTTGATATTAGTAATGCTAGTACTGTTATTGTTAAGAAATAGTTATGGCTATTTCTTTTTATATCCTCTTAAGCCATATAAGATATTGTCTTAAGAGGTATGATAGAGCCTAGGTCTCTATCATAAATAATATTGTTTTATATAGACATATGTATGTATATAATAAAATAAAAAATATACTAAAAGTATATTGACTAAATGGTATGGTTATAGTACAGATAATATCTGTGGTAACACTTAAAGGTGCTTGTCTCTCCAAAATCTTAGTAATTCTAAGAGGAAGGAGTGATTCTATGATGAAAGAACTTTTTTACTTCTTAAGGGGCTCTAAGGTTTGAGTAGTGGACTCTGTTGTAAGTTTAATTACAATAGTTTTCTTATTTGT
>OIYS01001679.1_pt1 | contig 10549 bp, 14 predicted proteins | sample 1588271 | NCBI WGS metagenome assembly OIYS01 (sample SAMN03283286) | human gut metagenome | biome: human-associated habitat; material: feces | host: Homo sapiens | place: Peru | collected 2012
AGATTATGATAGAAATCATTATGTGGTTATGCCATATTTTGAAATCTATTATAGCCGGATAGCGCTATCTAACCATTTAGGTAACGCGAACTTCCTTCACGTTTACCTATTTATAATATATCATTTATTTATATATTTATGCAAGAGGTTTATCTTGCATTTTTCTATGTTAAAATAAACATTCATTAAACTCTTTACATCTATCTAAAATTTTGATAATATTTTTTTGGACGTATGATATGAGGAAAGGAACCTTATGTCTAAACTTGATGAATACCAAATGAAAGTTTTAAATGAAACTGGACATTGTCTTGTTATCGCAGGACCAGGAAGTGGCAAAAGTACAACTATCTGTGAAAAAGTAAAAACTTTAATAGCAAATGGTACTAATGAAAGTGAAATACTTTTAATATCATTTACAAATAAAAGTGTTGATGATCTAAAGAAAAAACTAGGAAGTGATATCTTTATAACCACTTTTCATAGACTTGCAATTGATATTTTAAAATATAATAAAATCACATACCAAATATGCTGTGATAATCTACTTGACTATATTATCGAAGAATATCTTATGACAATTAAAGATAAATCAAAACTATGTAGATATTTAAATATTTTAAAACTTGATAAAGGTAAAAGTGAATATATTTCCTTTAAAAAGTTAATTAAAACATTTATTAATTTATTCAAAACTAATAACCACGATATTGATAGTTTAAAAAATATTGTAAAAAATTATCAAGATAAATACCTACTTAAAATAATTCTTGATATCTTTTATCTTTATGAAGAAGAAAAAAATTCAACTGGTAGTCTAGATTTTGATGATTTAATTATTATTGCCACGAAAATATTAAGGGCAAAATATAATTATAAAAATTTTAAATATATTATAATTGATGAATTTCAAGATACTTCATTAATTAGATTTAATTTGGCTAAAGTAATAATAGATAATACTGGAGCTATTTTAACTGCAGTTGGTGATGATGCTCAAAGTATATATCATTTTTCAGGATGTGATTTATTTATCTTTTTAAACCTTCATAAATATATTGATAATCTAAAACAGTTAAAACTTGTTAATACTTATCGTTTTAGTCAAGAATTAATTGATATAAGTGCTAAATTCATTAATAAAAATCCTTTTCAACTTGATAAAAGTATGCACGGATTTACACATATTAATAAACCTTTAGAAATTATATATTATTTAAATGCTAAGAAAAAATTTAAGAATTTACTTAATAAATTATCAGATAAAAAGATTCTTATTTTAGGAAGAAATCAAAAAGATATATATGAATATATTGATAAAGATTTTGAATATAATAATGGTATTTTAAAATATAATGATAAAGAATATAAATATCTAACTATTCACTCCGCTAAAGGACTCGAAGAGGACTATGTAATTCTTTTAAATGTATCAAACTCAACTTATGGCCTTCCAAATAAAATTGAAAATCATAATATTTTATCTTATGTATCTTCGAAAGAGGATGACTACCCTTTTGCCGAAGAAAGAAGAGTTTTCTTCGTAGCCATTACAAGATGTAAATTTAAAACTTATTTAATGGTACCAAGAAATAATCCTTCAATATTTATCGAAGAAATAAAAAAAGTCATTTAAAAGGTAATAAAACAAAATTATCTCTAATGACTCTTCCATTAAAATATAATGTATAATATATTTTATCTTTTTCTTTGTTACCAAAATTTCTTTTTATGCTTGTTTTAATATTCTTTAATAGTTCATTAACATCTACTTCAGTCTCACTAGTTTTTGTATAACCCTCAATTAAATTTCCTTCATTATCTAAAATTGAAAAAGTTACTTTCGTTGTCACATCATCACCATTATATTTTATATTGTCTATAAAAAGATAACTATTATCATAAGCATATATATATTTTCCTGTAGGTTCTACTTTATAATTATAACTATCTAATTTAAATTCTTTCATTTCATATTTATTTAAATAATAAAATCTTATACAAAGTGATAAAACTAAAAAAATAATAACCATTATAATTACTTCCATAGTAATATTTTTACTTCTTTTTTTATATAAATTAACTCCATAAAATAAAGATAATTTTTCCATATATTCATCATTTAGTGTTAATCTTCCACTTTCCCAATCACTTACTAAACTTTCTTTAATCTTTAATATATTAGCAACATATTCTTTAGAAAAATTATATTTTTTTCGAACCCTTTTTAAATACTTACCAAACTTGACATCATTCATATTTTTATCCTTTCATAGATTACAAATATTATCATAATAATTAAATAAAGTATCAATACTAGAAAAATATTATAACCCAAAAATACTGTAATACTTTTAAATAAACTAAATATAAAAAGTAATATAATTGATAAAACTAAACCAATAACAAATGAACTTAAAAGTAAATGTAAAAGTTTTAAGAATGTAAAATATTTAATTTTCTTTTTAGAAAATCCTAAATAGTATTCCATTTTATAATTTTTTCTTAAATCATATAATAAATTTGTTATTGTAATTATATAGAAAACAAGTGCAAAAATCATAAACAATATATTAAATATTTTTATTACATTTAAGTATCTTTTTAACATTCCTGTATATTTGATTTTATTAGAATCTTCATTTGTAAAATCGTGTACTTTAATAAAATCTTTTTTTATGACACTAACATCTTTCTTAAAATTAAAGAAATAAACTTTTTCGTTAGTTACATACTTTTGATATTCATCATTTGATAACTCAATATATGAAATATTACTATCAGATTTTATATATTTTATAACATATTCTTTATTATCAATATGAACTACTTTATTATTTTTTAAATTATCTTTATTATTTTCATAATAATCATCCATATATACCAATATAATTTCATTATTTTTTAGAGTGTCATTTTTCATAATTACAAGTTTATTTAATGTACCTGGCGTAGTAAATGCATTATCTTTATCTTCGCTAACAATACTATCGGTAAAAACAGCCTCTTTAATATTTGCAAAATAATTACTTTTAACAAGTTCTTCATAAGGATAAACATTTTGATTAACATAACCTATTGTTGTATTAGCATAATTATTTTCAGATATTTTTTGTAAGTTTAAATCCATCACATTAATTAAATTCATAATCATTATTATTAAAATCAAAATATATAAATATATTTTAGTGGTTTTTCTTTGATAAAAACTTTTAATCAGTAATTTCATTTAATTTACCATCTTTTAAATAAAGCATTACATCAGCATATTTTTTTACTTCATTACTATGTGAAACCACTATTACACATTTACCACTTTTGCTTAAATTTTTTAATAAAGTAAAAATTTTATTTTCTGTTTCTTCATCAAGATTACCTGTAGGTTCATCACATAAAAGAATATTTGGATTATTTGATAATGCTCTTGCAATAGCTACTCTTTGTTTTTCACCACCAGATAGTTCCTTCGGAAAATGTTTTTCTCTATCTTCCATACCAACTTCCTTAAGAAGTTTTTTAGCAATTACTTCTCTTTCTTCTTTAGGAATGTTTTCATTAATAATCATTGGAACCATTACATTTTCTAAAGCAGTTAATCCTTCATCAAGAAAGAAATCTTGAAATACAAAACCTATTTCTAAATTTCTTAAACTTGCCATATCTTCATCATTTAAACTAGATATATTTTTTGAATTAACTAAAATATTTCCATTATATTCTTTGTCAATAGTACCAATAATATTAAATAATGTTGTCTTTCCTGAACCAGAATGTCCCATTATTCCATAGAATTTTCCTTTTTCAAAATTGTAAGATAAACTTTTTAATACCTCAATTTTCTTTTCTTTATGATAATAATCCTTTATTAAATCTTTAATTTCTAAAACCATCTTAATTACTCTCCTTCATAAAATATATTGATTTTCTTTTTAATAATTTTTTAATAAATAAATAATTTAATAATATAATTGCTATACCTATAATTGTTGTTCCTAAAAGGCAATATATTATACTTTTAGCATTCATAAATAAACTTACAATAATAGAAATAAAATTACTTATTACAAATCCTATACCTATTACATATAATACATTACAAAAATATATCTTTTCTATTTTCTTTTTTGAATACCCTAAAGCATATAATAATGCTATATCAAAACTACTATATATGACATATTTTTTAATATATAATGTACTTATTCCTAAAGTTAAAATACTTGTAATTACAATTATTCCTATACATATCATTTCTATCTGAAATAATTCATCATAATCTATAAATACTTTAGGCATTGTTTTATATCCTAATTTACTTAACTCACTTTTTACACTATTTACATTTTTAACATTATCCACAATAACATCTAAAGAATATAATTGATAAGAATTTAATTTCCCTAGATAATCATCATACATTTCATATAACTGTTTTCCACCAGCAAAACAAGTATTATAACCTTCATAGGCAAGTTCATTATCATAAACACCAATTATTTCAAATGGTATTTTCCTTTGTCCAACAACAACATTTTTGCCTTTTTCATTCTTTTCATATAAGTTATACATAACATCAATTTTTTTACCAATTAACGTTCTGCCATCAATAAATTTAGCATCTTCAAGTTCTTCTTCTGAATAACTCATAGGAAAAAATTTAGTCGGACAAATCATAACATTTCTTTCTTCCTCACTCATTTTTCTGCCTATGACATCCATTGTAAGTATTTTATCACTTCCATATTTTAAACCAATACGTCCATCATAATAATCATCCTTTAAACTAGTATCATAGCCTCCACCCGAAATACGCGAAGGGAAAGATGCTATTACATAATTCACACTATTAATTTTATCATAATCATATTTATAATTATTAAATTCCTCATCAGTCATATTTTGAATAATACTTGTTTTAGGATTTATCATAATTGTTCTACCTTCGATACTATCATTAATAGATTTATTCAATTTATAAATATGATTCTGATAATATATTATTGTAAAATTCACCAATATGAAACATATTAAAAATAATATTATCAAAAATATATTTTTTTTATTTCTTACATTTTTTGTTATTATATATTTTTTCATAAACACTACCTCTTTTCTATAAAAATTGTAGCAAAGTGTAATATTATAAAATTACACTTTGCTATTTTAAACATTAAACATTACCATTGTTGATATAAAATCTTCCTTGTAAAAAACTGTTTTGTGTTTCATTTAACCATATTGTTCTTGTATCATCTGTTTTTTCCAAATCATAGTTTATCTCTGATGTCTGATTTGCATAACTCATATTATAAAAAGCATTAGCAAAATTAACCCATCTACCACTTGAATTTTTTCTTTGAATGGTATTTTCTACTTTTATTGGACCATTAATAACATTTGATGATACAATTGAAGTATGGAATTTTCCTTCTGTAGAGTATTTTACAAAATAAACAGTTTCGTGATAACCGATTGATCCGTCTTGAGATTTTGCACTAACAACTCCCAACATACTACAAGCCACTAACATTATGATTGTTAAAATAGATACTACTTTTTTCAAAACTTACCTCCTTTCTGTAAAACTTCCTTTTACAGTTTGATATTACAATATTTTAAAAGAGAATTCTATAGATTTTTCAGAGAACTTTATCCTTTTTTCGGAGAACTTTGCCCACTTTTTAGAGAATTTTTAATAATTGCTCTCCTTCATAAAATATATTGATTTTCTTTTTAATAATTTTTTAATAAATAAATAATTTAATAATATAATTGCTATACCTATAATTGTTGTTCCTAAAAGGCAATATATTATACTTTTAGCATTCATAAATAAACTTACAATAATAGAAATAAAATTACTTATTACAAATCCTATACCTATTACATATAATACATTACAAAAATATATCTTTTCTATTTTCTTTTTTGAATACCCTAAAGCATATAATAATGCTATATCAAAACTACTATATATGACATATTTTTTAATATATAATGTACTTATTCCTAAAGTTAAAATACTTGTAATTACAATTATTCCTATACATATCATTTCTATCTGAAATAATTCATCATAATCTATAAATACTTTAGGCATTGTTTTATATCCTAATTTACTTAACTCACTTTTTACACTATTTACATTTTTAACATTATCCACAATAACATCTAAGGAAGAAGTTGCTAGATACGAAGCCGGATTAATTCTGCCAAGATAATCATTATACATTTCATATAACTGTTTCCCTCCAGCAAAGCAATAATCATATCTTTCATAAATAAGTTCATTATCATAAACACCAATTATTTCAAACGGTATTTTTCTTTGCCCAACAACAACATTCTTACCTTTTTCATTTTTTTCATATAAATCATACATTACATCAATTTTTTTACCTATTAAAGTTTTACCATCAATAAATTTTAATTTTTCAATATCATTAATAGAATAATCCTATGGATAGAACTTAATTGGACATATCATAACATTTCTATCATTTTCTCCTATTTTTCTTCCTATAACATCCATCGTAAGTATTTTATCACTTCCATATTTTAAGCCAATATGGCCATCATAATAATCATCTTTTAAACTAGAATCATAGCCACTTTGAATGTGTGCAGGAAAAGATGCTACTACATGATCTATATTATTAATTTTATCATAATCATATTTATAATTTATTGCATCTTCTTCAGTTTTTATATTGTCCATATTTGGACTTATCATAACAGTTCTTCCATCAATACTATCATTAATTGATTTATTCAATTTATAAATATGATTCTGATAATATATTATTGTAAAATTTACCAATATAAAACATAATAAAAATAATATTATCAAAAATATATTTCTTTTATTTCTTACGTTTTTTGTTATTATATATTTTTTCATAAACACTACCTCTTTCTTATTAATCCGTTTCTAAATACACTTTACCTTTTATAACTTTATCATCACAAGTAAGTGTATAATCTAATCTTTTTGTATCAAGTATTCCTACACCAACATTATTAATACTATTTAAAAATTCATTTATATTTACTTTTTCTTCGTAAGTATAGCCATCATAAAGGACGTTATAATATGAGTAAAAATCATTTTCTTTTATAATCTTAAGAGAAATCTTATTACACTCCATTGGTTTATTAATATAGGATGCACCCCTTATTACTGTATATCCTTGTTTGTGATTATCAAAGTAATAACCTTCAATTGATAAGTTTTCATCAAATGTAGGAAAATCTCTTACTGTTGGTTTAAAATAAAACTTATAAAAAAGCAAAACAAAGATAATCATTAATATAAAAAGAAAATATTTAATATAATCAAAAGATAAATATCTTGTAAACTTACATTTTATTTTATAATTATCAAGTAATTCTTTATTAATTAATACATTAATTGGTACATTAAAATATTTACTTATTTTTAATAAATCATCAAATTTTGGAATTGAATAACCTGTTTCCCATTTACTGATTGTTTTATTTGATATCTTCATTTTTTTAGCAAAATCTTCTTGAGTTAATTTTTTCCTTTTTCGCAAAAAATAAATATTTTCACCTAGTTCGTTATTTTTCATATATTGCCTTTCTAATTTACTTATATCATATTTCACCGGAGAATTCCACATAAAAAAAAGAGAACTTGTCTCTTTTTCGGAGAATTTTTAATTTTCCCCTAAAATGTTTAAATAAAATTTAGTAAATGTAAGTTGCATATATGGAAATAACCAAATATATAAAATACCAAATGTAAGTGTTCCAAGTATTGCCCAACCAATAAATGAAAGTCCTAATACAAAAGCATCTAATTTATGACCTTGCATTTTTTCTCTTGAATATTTAAGTGTTTCAACAATGCCAAGTTCAGGTTTCTTAATTAAAATTATTGGTACCAAACTATAAGATAATGTAAGTATTATTCCAGGAATAATGAAACAAATATAACCAAGCATTACAATCAAACTCATTAAAACAGTTACGCCTATAACTTTAACAAAGTCATGATAATATTTGAATAAATCTTTTGCTTCAAAATTAGTGTTTTCAATTAAACTTACAAAAAATGCCGTAGTACCAATTCCAAGTGGCATCATTAAAATTCCTAATAAAGAATCTAAAAAGTCAGCATCCATTTTATTAAATAAAATACTAAGTACACATGTAGATGCTAAAGATATTCCTAAAGCAATTATAAGTATTTTCCAAATACTACCTAAATTACCAGAAAGTTTTTCCTTTGCATAATTTTTAATCTCTACTCTATTCATCTAATCCTCCTATTAAAAATATACCATAAAGATTTAAAAAATACTATAAAATATTTTTAGAAAGTTCAATTATTTTATCAAAATCATCGTCAGTGGCAACAATATTTTTATGTAACTGCCCGCAAGTTTGACATTTATAAATAATTTTGTAAGTATCCTTAAACTTTTCAATCCCAATAGGTTTTAAAAGTCCTTTACAAGTATTTTCTCTATCACCAGGAAAAATATCCACATGCTTACTATAAAGACAATATGGACAGTGATCTCTTGCACTATACCCTAGTTTTTCCACTACCTTACCACAGTTTTCACAAATAAAATTTTCATCAATCATTGTAAATTTTTTTTTCATATCTATAGTTTATCACAAATATATTTAAGTAGGAAGTGAAAATATGTTTTTAAACTTAATTAACCTTGTAAAGGGACTACTATTTTTTACAGGAAGTTACTCAAATAATGTTTTTTTAGAACCACTTACCCCAGATGAAGAAGATAAATATGTTAAGTTAATGCTCGATGGTAACACTGATGCACGTAATAAACTTATAGAACATAACTTAAGACTTGTGGCTCACATTGTAAAAAAATATACAAATAGTAATAATGATATGACTGATGATTTAATATCTATTGGAACAATTGGCCTAATCAAAGGAATAGATACTTATAAAGATAATAAAAAAACTAAGATTACTACTTATGCCGCAAGGTGTATACAAAACGAAATTTTAATGCATTTTAGAGCAAATAAAAAAAGTAGTAATGATGTTTACCTCGAAGACTCCATTGGCTATGACAAGGAAGGAAATGATGTAAATCTAATAGATGTATTAATTCAAAAAGATTTAGATTTAATCGACTATCTAACTAAAAAAGATAACATTAATGAATTAAAAAAGCATTTGCAAATGCTTACGCCTCGAGAAAAAGAAATCATTGTTAAAAGATATGGTCTTAATAATCAAAAGGAAATGACTCAAAAAGGTATTGCTAAAGAAATGAAAATATCAAGAAGTTATGTATCAAGAATTGAAAAACGAGCCCTTACTAAAATTTTGAAAGAATTTATCAAAAATAAAAAGACTTTGTAATTGATTTAAAACGCTATTAATGATATAATCCTTATAGTAGGAGATAAGGATATGGAAACAATTTTTTATTATGTTAAAACTGGAAAAATATTAAGTAGAGATGAAGTTAGTGCTTTAATGAGTGGTTATGCTGCCCCAACAGGTACTATTGGTATCGTAAATAAAAGTCAAAGAGTTCAAATTAATGATGGTGTTATTCAAAATGTAAATGATATTAGAAATTCATCCTCAATTATGAGTCAAGATAGCGTACTTGATGTTTTCACGGAAATAGTCAATAAACATAATCAAGAAGTTAAAAATGGAGTATCTCCAAAAAGTGAGATAAGAAAAGAAGAACTTGATAAAATGATACGTGATGTAAGTGATAGAATTGAAAGGCAAAAAAGTAATCAAGAAGAAAAAGAACTTGCAAAAAGACAAAATGAAATAAGAAAAATACGTAAAAGACAAAAAAATCTAAAACGTATTGCTCTTGGCACAGTAATTGCTTCAATGGCCACTATTAGTGCAGTTGGTATAAAATATACTACTAACTTTCAAAAAATATCTCACGATATAAACGATATGTTAAACTCATATCATTGTTATATAAAAAATGATATTGATGCAGGAAAGACATTGGTTGCTATAAATGATTATAATGAACTTTATGGAAGACCTAATCCAGAATATAAGGAGATTACTAATGATAGTTATAGTGCGCTAAAAGATATGCTTATATCAAATGGTTATACAGATGAAGAAGCAACAATATGTATTTCATCAATTGTTCCAACTCATACAATACCAAATATTGATGTAACTTCCACTACTCTTTCTGAAAAATTAGGTTTTGTACTAGACTATGAAAGTTTAAATTATACAAGGTAAGGTGAAAAAATGATAGAATTAAATACAATGGAAATTGATGGTAAAACTTATTTTGAAATAGAAACAATTACTCATAATGATAACACTTATATTTATTATGGTAATGAAGAAGATAGTTCTCTATTTAAAATATTCAAATTAGGAAACGATGATGAACTTTTAGAACTATCTTATGATGAACTTAATGATGCATTTTCAATATTTAATGAAAAACATAGAAACTAAAAAAAACTGCAAATTTGCAGTTCAGACTGTTGACAAAGTAAAATTTGACAATAGTCTTTTATTTTAAGAAAAAAT
>OIYS01001680.1_pt1 | contig 10546 bp, 12 predicted proteins | sample 1588271 | NCBI WGS metagenome assembly OIYS01 (sample SAMN03283286) | human gut metagenome | biome: human-associated habitat; material: feces | host: Homo sapiens | place: Peru | collected 2012
AGCCCCACTCGTTGTCGGGTTATGGCAAATCTCGAAACCCAAGCACACCTTGTCAAAGCTATGAAATCACAGGCTTTTTTCCAAAATCAAATTCAATCTACAACAGCACAAGCGGTATATCCGTTATATTCGATGTTCTACCATAATGGCATCATCCGGCAACCAGAATACACCAATTGGCAGAGAAAATCAAGCACCGTAAATTTTAAGCCATCGAGCATAGCTCGGTCAGTGTATTAGGTCACCACCTTACATCTACGTGCCAAATCCTGTCAGTCATCGGGGTTCTTAGTATCCCCCGTGTCAGGCAAATACTCAATCAAGTCTCCCGGCTGGCACTCTATCAGTCGGCACAGAGTTTCTATGTTGTCCCAAGAAACCCCTTTTCCTTCCCTAAGCTTTTGCAGCGTGGATTGACTCAGCAATGCTTCCGTACGTATTCTGTTTGTGTTGTAGCCCTTTTTTTTTAATTCGGTCAAGACATTGACCTTATACTGCAACGGCATATACATTCCCCCATTCATAAATATTATAATAGCTTACTGCACGAAATCAAGTGCACAATTCTCACAAAATGTAGCACGAAATTTCGTGTATTTTGCCGCTTGTATTGCACGATTATTCGTGCTATAATGGTTTTGTAATCAAGAGAGGCGCGCAGGCAAATTGACCCTGCCCAAAGCCATCTCAAATCGAAAAAGGAGTGCAAAACCATGTCAAAGAATGAAATCGTCGCACAGATTGAATCCCTGAATGAGTGGGAAAGCGTTATCGCCGAGGCGCAGGCAGAGGCCGAGGCCATACGTGACAGTATCAAGGCCGAAATGCTTGACCGAGATGCCGAAGAGCTGCAAGCCGGGAAGTACATCGTCCGCTGGACGCCGGTACTCTCCAACCGATTCGACAGTACATCATTCAAAAAGCAGTACGGGGAACTATACAAAGCCTTCGTCAAACAAGTCAGCAGCCGCCGATTCTCAATCAGCGCATGAAAACAGCCCCTTGCCTGAATGCCGACCAAAGCCACAGGCAAGAGACTAACGCCCACGCATATCAAGAGAGGGCATAGTTATTATACCGTGCCCTCTCCGAAATTTCAAGGAGAGATACGCATGAAAGAACTTACAAGCTATAACCGCGCTGCCGGATATCTCAATAAGCTTTTCGATCTGCTCAATGCCGAGTTTTTTGAATCTGCACTTTCAAGGCCGACAATCACTATCCAGTCAACGCCAAAAGCCTACGGCCACTTCTCCCTTCGTGACGATACATGGATATCCAAGAACGGTGCTACGCACGAAATAAACATCGGCGCCGGTACGCTCTCCCGCCCTATTGAGGAGGTTGCCGCAACGCTGCTGCATGAGATGGTACATTACTATAATTATGAGCGCCACATACAGGACGTAAGCCGAGGCAATACATATCACAACAGGCGCTTCAAGGACTCAGCCGAAGCTCACGGTCTAATCGTAGAGCACAGCGAGAAATACGGCTGGTCGCACACCGCTCCGAGTGACAGGCTTCTCGACTTCGTGCTTGAAAACGGCTTGACCGACATTCTCATCAACCGCAACGACTACGGCGGCTATCGCATAACCGGCCCAGGTGCGCACAACGGCACAAACGCCGGTACTCCGTCAAGAACATCCAGCACGCGAAAATATATCTGCCCGTCCTGCGGCAATTCCGTCCGAGCCACAAAGAACGTCAATATAGGCTGCCTCGACTGTATGACACAGATGATTGAAGTGTAGCTTTCAAAATTGGGGGCGGAGCGTATTCAATCCGCCCTTTGTCCCATAACTCAACAGAATCGGCTCCGCTGCAAGCACGACCAAGTTTCAATGGATGAACCGGTGTCATTACTCGGAGCCAGAAACGAAGGAGAAAAAATATGATATACGGATATGCCCGCGTCAGCACAGTGGGTCAAAGCATAAACGGCAGCAGCCTCGAAGAACAGGTTGCAGCGCTTACCGAATACGGCTGCAATCAGATTATCACAGAGGCATACACAGGCAAGACGGTTGACCGCCCGCAATTCACCGCCCTGCTCTCCAAGCTGCAAAGCGGAGACACACTGGTCGTCACAAAGCTGGACAGGTTTGCCCGCAGCACTGTTGAAGGAGTACAGACTGTACGCGAACTGTTTACCCGTGACGTTAAGGTACATATTCTGAACATCGGCCTTATCGAAAACACGCTCAGCGGCAATCTTATCCTGACTGTGTTCTTGGCCTTTGCAGAGTATGAACGCGGAATGATCCTTGAACGAACTCAGAACGGCAAAGCGCTTGCCAAAATGCAGCCGGGCTTCCGCGAGGGTCGTCCTCCGAAGTACAAACCCGCTCAGATAAATCATGCGCTGGAGCTTCTCGGCAGCGGTTTGAGTTACAGGCAGGTAGAAAATATGACCGGTATAAGCAAGAGCACACTTGTCCGGGCAAAGCGTACAAAATGTCAATCCGAAATTTGTTGAGTCTGCTGATTAAAATTTCATCGAATATTTGTTATATAGGTGTGCCCGCGCACAATATTACGAAAGAGGTATAACGCAATGGATGAACAGTTATTAGGCGAACTGAGAAAATGGCTTGAGCTTCCGCGCGTAAGTGTAATAAAACCAAAGCAGGCAAAACAGCTCATCGGAACAGTAAAGGCTCTGCGCGCCATAGCACACGACGAAAGATTAAATGCCACCGTCAAAGCAAGCACTACACCGCTCCCGTCAGGTAATATGGCAGTTACGGTTGAGGCCGACGAGCTCATTGTCCACGACCTGAAAAGGCTCTGCAAGCTGTTAGCCCGGATGCGAAACATGGAGATATACTCCCTGCCGAACGGCAAGGTTCATTTCGCCGCCGTGTTCCCGGATGTGTTCACGGTCAGCACTATTGAGAGCTAAAGTTACTCCCCTTCGTCAAGCATTGAAAGTGCACTTTCAACCATTCGGTGAATCAGTTTCATCTGACTCGGCGTTGCAGTTTTCAGGAGCTGCGTGATGTCGTCCGAATTGCCGTCGTCAAGCGAATCTATAAGCAAATAGCTCGGTGATACGCTGAGCTGTCTGCATAGCCCTACGAACATAGGGAGGCTTGGAGTTTTTGTTCCCGCCTCTATCTGGCGTAAATATGTCGCGTTGATGTTGCAGCACTCGGCCAGCTTCTCGCCGGTCAGTCCCCGCTCTTTCCTCGCTGCCTTGATACGGCTTCCAAGTCCTTTCCTGTCCATGTGAGCCCTCCAAATGTATGCTGAAAGTATAGACCGTGTCTGTCAATAGCATACATTTTAGTTGACTATCCCGGTAGATTCTGTTAGTATATATAATATAGGCTGAAAGACTACAAAGTATAAAGGGAGGAAAAGATTATGGCACTTGTTAAATGCCCGGAATGTGGGCGGGAAAATGTCTCTGATACCGCCGAAGTGTGTCCGAACTGCGGGTTTGCGATACGTGATTATTTTTCTAAAGAAGCAGAGGAATCCGGTGTACCGGTGCAGCCTGAAGAAAGCAGTAATAATGAACCGTCCGATAAGCGCAGAAACAAAAAATCCACGTCCTATTACTGCACATACTGCGGTACTCAAGTCGATGATATTCCGATATGCTCCAACTGCAAGTTCAGCACAGCCCGCTCATATAAGCGTTTCTGCCGGTATTGCGGTAACGAGGTAAACGGAAAGAAGTGCGACAAATGCGGATTACCGATAGATGGCTCTACCGCGGAGAACGTAATGCGCGTGATAATACGGGTAATTTTCATTGCGTACTATATCATCTGCTCGAATGCCGTACTGGTATCGGATACGGTTTCTATGCTGCTTGTCTCGCTGTTCTCTCTTGTTATTGCTATTCTCGTAGATGTCTTTGTGTTCAGAAAGAAAAGCATACGCAGAATAAAAAGTCGGTTTGCAGGCACAGATAAAGTGGTATTAAAACTCTCTGCAATTTATGCCGGTATTATCATCGTGCTTGCTGTTACGCCGATGCTGCTTAACGCAATTATGCCCACGTTTAAGTCGACAGCGCCAAGCGGTTCTTCTACGGCAGCACCAACCGAGACCGTATGTAAAGAACATGATTTTTCTCCGGCCACCTGCACCAAACCTGCAACGTGCAAGAATTGCGGCGAAACTCAGGGAGTTGCTTTAGGACATACGCCCAGCGAATGGCAGGCCGATACGCCCAATTATGGTTCCGGATGTGTATGGATGCGTAAACGCTGTACTGTCTGCGGGACTGAGCTTGATTCAAAGCTTCTCACGATTCCATTGCATGAGGACGGGGAACTGCTTCTGTCGCTTCGTGAATTTACCGAGAGGTATGGGCGCATCTTCAAATACACCGATCCGGACTTCGAGACCACGTTCTTTTCTCCCGACAAAGATTCATCTGGGTGCATGATAGTGAAGGATGGTACAGAACATATCGGAACAGCCCTGTTTCTTAACAAAGACGAGGAAATTATCAGTGATGGTGATGCCTATGGAATAGTGAGAATTATGATTGCGTTTAACACCAGTGATATGTCCGACGTGGCCGCATCAGCAGTTGCAGCTATCTTGGCAGTAGATCCATCACTTGAATTTGAAGATGCTCAAGAAGTATGCTCAGATGCCCTTGGCAAAGAATACACCTACAACGGGATTTCATACCATCTTGTTATATATCAGGGTGATGTCCTTATGAGCATTGAGTTTGAATAAAGCCAGACATGGTTTCTGAATAAAAGGAACGCGGCCATGGGATTAAGTTCTCATGGCCGCGTTTTTATTGCAGACTATTGATTTTTCATGCCTGTTTCGCTTCCTGCTCACTTGCCGGATAACAAACACGCTATCAGCACAACAAGGCTTACAATACCAAGAACAAACGTAAACAAATTTACTCCGACCGAGCCTTGCAGAAATGCGCCGAGGTACGCCGCCGACAAAAACGCCCCAATAATAGCTCTACCGCTCGTATGTCCGCGAGTGCTGCCATGGCTTGACTTGCTGTTCCCGCTCTCTTCTCTGAAGATATCCTCATACAGATGTACATCCTGCATATCGACCTTGCCGTCGTGGTTGAAATCGAAATCCGGTGTCATGGCTCATACCTCCTTATTCGTTCGTCTGCGCCTTATCTATCAGACGCTGCCAGTACTGCGCCTTTTCGTATGGCGACAGCATTGAATACACCACGCACAAAAAAGCTCTGCCGATTTCTTTTACGCTCTTAGTTCCAAGATTTCTTATACCCGCAATGCCGCGATCCGTTTTCATCATTTCATTGAGCTTGCCGAGTGTATCTATTCCCGCTCTCATAAGTCCGTTGCTTGCGCGCACAGACAGATTCAGTTCATCTATGCCTATGTCAGACATACGCCTCCTATACGGAATCTGAACTGCCATACCGGGAAAGCCATGCTGAACAGTTTCCCACACGCCAGCTTTATCCGCTTCGCTCCTGTAGCTTATCGCTTGCCTTGAGATGTCCCGAGGGCAAGCTTCCACAGTCGCTGCCATTGTCTTAGCTGTTCCCATGACGTCAAAAGCCGAGCTCAGCCACGAGCGCCCGTCAAGATAATCCTGATAAGACTGCTCGTCGAGCCGTATGCTGCCCCACTGCGTTGATACTTCATACACTGCCTCGTTGGTCATTTTGCTCCTCCATTCTCCATTACTCCCGAAAAATAGGCGCAAAAAATCCTGTCGCGGGACAGGGCATACCTATCATGCAAGCGTTAGCACCTTTCTCTCCGGGAGGTTGCTGTGCGGTCATCGGGCTTGTCCCTCGCGCATCTCTTATAGGTCAGTATTCAGTTATTTCCAAGTGTGATATAAGTATAGCATATTTTTCCTATATGTCAATACGTGCGGGAGCATGCCGCTGCCAGCTCGAAAAGGCAATCGGATTTACCAGCATTACACTCGCAGAATGCTCCCGCTCAAAGTCACGATAAATCGCACGGAGAAAGCGTCCCCGCGACAATATGAAAAATCAAGTTTTTGGCTGGATATTGCGCGAGCAATAGGCAGACAAATCGTGCAGCTTTGCGTCAGCAAGGGGTGCGAGATAGCGAAACAACAATTAGTCTCATCCCCATATTGACCTTGCTGCTTTATACGGATATGATAGTGTCACGGCGTAGGTACAACACCTTATATAAGGAGGACGAATATGACCGAATCAAAAAAGCCGCTCGTTGCCGATGTTCTCGATTATGAGCATGACATCGCGCCTTATAAATTCATAAAAATATTCTCCGGAGTTGGCAGCGGTAAAACCCAGTTTGCCTGTAAGTTGATTCTTGGCGATAAAGAACGCAGGATTCCGCGTCAAACCGTTCTCCTCATAACGTCCCGCCGCTCTACCGTAGAAGAGACGCTCAGTCAGATGGGAAATCGTGCAGCCGGTCGTGCGAGAGCATACGGGAATATCTCAGAAGATGAATACGCAGACAGCTTGGGCAGCAACGCTGATAATATCAGAATAATAAAGGATGATGACGAGTTCTTTCCGTCCGATGTCACTGTTTATAACAAGAGTGTCGTCTGCACAAATGCGCACATCGAACAGTATTTCAAGAGGCAGCATATTCCCGCCGTTTCTTCGACGCATTTATGGGAGCTGTTCGACATGATAATAGTCGACGAGGTACACTCGCTTATTACCGATGCTACCTATCAATCCGCTCCGTTCTACGTGCTCGAACTTATAAACGAGTTTCTGCGCCGCTGCACCAATCACGATATTCAAAACGAATACCGGAAACATCTTATACTTATGACAGGTACTCCCGCTCCGCTTGACGCACTGGATTCTGAAATATTGCCGTTTGATGCCGCACGTTCAGCCGAATATGTTCTCTTTGACAAATGCGAAAATGTCCTTCCTCAGAATGTAGCCGTTGTTAGCCGCAAAGCCGCTCTCGTCATCCTGCAAAAGCTGCTCAAGGCCGGGGAGAAAGCCGTCTATTTCTCGAACAGCGTCGCCACTAAGCATAGCGTTTATGAAAATTGGCATATAGACAGGTCTGTGAAAGTCGGAGTATCTTTTTCATCCGATGACGGGAAGAAAATTATTGGCAAGGAAGCCGCAGATGAAATGGAACAGATGAACCGGTATATTGCCAGCAATAGACGCCTGCCTGATGACATTCAGCTTTTTGTCTCCACCTCTCGCAACAAGGAGGGCATAAACATTGAAAATAAGGATATCCGATTCATGTTCGTTGAATCTCATTTCTCTGCCGATATAATTCAAATGGCCGGGCGTATTCGTGCAGGAGTGGAACAGCTTTATATAATCTGCGACGCTAAACAGCTGTGTACCGGAGTTGACGCGACTGCCGTCGACTTTACGACAAACGGCATTGTCCCAGTACATGCGGCGTCCAACGATAAGAGCCAAGGATACGCAAACGAGCATTATCTGCAAGTATGCGCAGAACGCAAGGTCGAAGAAATTCCGTTTAACAGTGCTTCCAAGCTTACCACATACGGCATTGTCGACAGCTATATAGACTATGTCCACAAGACATTCCCATACGTGCGATATAGTTATATTCAAAACGAATTTGCCTTTTATGAGCAGCGCAGGAAAGCCGAAACGTACACGTTAGGCGAATGCGATAAATTCTCGGACGCCCTTACTAAAAGTCAAAGCGCATTGCGAGAGCTGATACAGCGCTGGTTTCCGGGAGTCAACGTTCAGAGCAGAATGACAGATAATGATCGCTGCAAAGAATTAATCGAGAACGAGTTCTTCCCGCAGCGCAAAAATAATTGGGTCAGCATAACCCCCGCGCAGCATGAGGAACTGAAGCAAAAACTCGGTGAGATTCTCGGCAAACCTGTCGGATACCTGAATACGGTTTTGAGTCCCCTCGGATATAGATGCAGTAAACAGGCCAGCAAAGGATATTATAAGCTGTATCGCGGCAAGACTGAGCCATCCCGCAACCCAAGCCGAAAACTAAAAAAGCGGCAGTGATACGCTGGCAAAATGCAGACATTTCTGCTCAAATCCATCTTATAAAGGGAACATTCCTTTTGGGAGAAAAATTGTGGAAAACAGTAGGCTTTCCCTGCTGAAATTGAGGTTACTTATTCTTGTAAGCCAGATACTTTTCGGGGGACTTACCTTTCTATGACGCGATTGTTCTTCACTCTGCCCGTTCCCATACGGTCACGTGCTTCGCTCATCACCATCACGCCTCTTGCGAGGAAAGGTATCCCCCGTTCCTCTTACCAAACTCGCAAAAATATTTTCACAGATTTGATATGACTCCGGTTTTCTTCGCTGATTTGAGAATTTCGTTATCTTCTATTCCCTCAAGATAGCGTTGGGTAATGCTTACGTTTTCGTGCCCTAAAATTCTGCTCAAGCTGTATAGATTAAGTCCATTTTTCAATTGCTGGTGCGCAAATGTATGTCTCAATGTATGCGGCGAAACCCGAATTTGGGGATTAACTCCTATGTCCTTGGCGGCTGTTTTCAGCAGTCTGCATACACTTTCCTCTGTAAGCTTCTTTCCGTTTTTGCTTAGGAACAGATAGTCCTGAGCGTCCCTTGCCGCAAAGTAGTTCTTCTTGACCGCATTGTATTTCATAAGCCACTTTGAGACAGCCGCAGTTTTAGGCACGACACGCTCCTTATTTCCCTTTCCCCGAATCAAAAAATAGTCCGGATATATGTGTTCATCGCGCAGATTCATAAGCTCCGCTACTCTGATTCCTGTATCGAACAAAATCATAATGATAAGCCTGTTCCGCACGCTGAGATAGTCTCCGCCCCTATAATACGTAATCATCTTCTTTATCTCCTCGCTTGAAAATGTACGGATTAAGACCTTCGGCTGCTTGACGTTTTTCACTCTCTGCGTAATAAGTTCCTTTGTATATCCTTCTCGGTGAGCATACCCGCACAAAACCTTGACGGCCTTAAGCATATCATTGATGTAGGATGGTTTGCAGCCCCTTCGCCGCAGCATGGCAATATATTCTTTTATATGAACCGCGGTCAAAGCCTCAAGCTCATCGACATTAAAGTTTCCGATGAGGAAGCTCCGGAACTGGACAAGTTGCTTTTCATAATTATGGACTGTCAGCGGGGACAATTCCCTGACTTCGCAGTCAAACAAAAACTCTTTAACCAAATCCGAAACAAGCATTAAAAAACCTCCTTCTACCACCGTGCAGATAGTAGAAAGAGGTTTTTATCATTTCAGAAATTCGGTATAGTTTCCGTACCAGACAACATTTTTCGTATCAGCAGACCATTTTTGCAAATTATCTACCAGAACAAAAAAGTTATGAGATATCAGCAAACTGGCGAAAATCCTGCGAGTTCAGCAGCAAATCAGGCCTTGCGAACCTTGTCCATGTGGCGGGTCAGGTCGAGCATCTTGTTGGAGAAGCCCCACTCGTTGTCGTACCAAGCCATGAGCTTGACAAAGTTGTCGTTCAGGGCGAGGCCGGCCTTTGCGTCGAAGATGGAGGTGTGAGCATCGGTCTTGAAGTCGGAGGAAACAACTTCCTCGTCAACGTACTCCAGAACGCCCTTCATGGAGCCTTCGGAAGCAGCCTTCATTGCCGCGCAGATTTCATCGTAGCTTGCGCTCTTCTCAAGGCGGACAGTCAGGTCAACGATGGAGACGTCGCCGGAGGGGATACGCATGGAGGTGCCGGTCAGCTTGCCCTTCAGCTCGGGGATGACCTTGCCGACTGCCTTTGCAGCGCCGGTGGAAGCGGGGATGATGTTGTTGTAGATGGAGCGTGCGCCGCGCAGATCCTTCTTCTTGGGGAAGCCGTCAACGATGGCCTGGGTAGCGGTGGAAGCATGAACGGTGGTCATGAGACCCTCGATGATGCCGAAGTTGTCGTTGAGAACCTTCGCCATAGGAGCGAGGCAGTTGGTGGTGCAGGAAGCGGCGGAGGCGACCTTCAGGTCGGCGGTGTAGGTCTTGTGGTTGACACCGTAAACGAACATCGGGGTCTTGTCCTTCGCGGGGGCGCTCATCAGCACGAACTTCGCGCCGGCGTCCAGATGGGGCTGCACGCTCTCGGCGGTGAGGAACTTGCCGGTGCACTCAACAACGTAAGGAACGTTCAGCTCACCCCAGCCGAGGGTGGAGGGGTCGCGGCTGCTGAGGAGCAGGATGGGCTTGCCGTCAACGATCAGGTGATGCTCGTCATAGGAGACGGTGCCTTCCCACTTGCCGTGGACGGAGTCATGGGAGAAAACGTAGGCGATCTGCTCAGGAGTCTTGTCCGGAGCGTTGATAGCAACGACCTCCATGTCGCCGCGGCGAAGAGCCACGCGGGCCGCCAGACGGCCAATACGTCCGAATCCGCTGATGCCAATTCTAATCATGTGTGTATCCTCCTGTAAAAAATTTTTATTCTCTCTTCTAACCGGCTGCATTTTACAACATTTCCGCACATAGAACAAGTGTTTTTTTCAAACAATATTAAATAATTCTCGACAGTTAGTTAGTGAATATGTATAGAAAACAGCGTCTGACGCCGAAACTGCGCAAAAAACAAAAAATCGTAG
>OIYS01001681.1_pt1 | contig 10539 bp, 11 predicted proteins | sample 1588271 | NCBI WGS metagenome assembly OIYS01 (sample SAMN03283286) | human gut metagenome | biome: human-associated habitat; material: feces | host: Homo sapiens | place: Peru | collected 2012
AAATAATTTCTATTTTGTTTACTATTTTTGACTCTTTTTTAATTGCTAAAGCAATATTAGTAATAGCCCCAATTCCTAATATATAAGTTTTACTATTTTTCAAAGCAATTTCTATAATTTTATTTACAGCATCATTTGTTTCGTCATAACCATTTTGTATGTAATCCATTGAACCTTTAAACACCTTATTATCTGAATCAAAGTTTAACCAATTACATATCTTTAAAATTTCATTATAACTTAACTCTTGCCCATCTCTTACTGTTACATCCCTTTTTGTATGAGAATATGGTGCAACTGTTATTGCCTCGATATTAAATAAGTCCTTTGATTTTATTAAATATGATAATGCAAATTGGTCATCACATTCATTATAAGTATCAGTATCTAATATTAGATTAATTTTATCTTTTCTATAATTTGAGACATATCTATAAAATTCTTCCCAACTTTTAACTCTTTGTATATTAGAATATTTGTTATAAGGTGTATCCATTAAAATTGTTGTTATCCCATTTTCGATACAATCACTACATATACGAACAGAATCATCAATCATAATATCAATATTATGCTCTAAACATTGTTTAGTTTTAGCGTGTTTATCATAGGCATCTGTTAAAATCAAGTCATCGTAATAAATATTATTATCTACAAGCCACTTTTTTGTCATATTATATGGTTCTTTATATTCTCCATTATCTCTTCCTGTGATAATACAAATAATATAACCATCATCATGAAGTTTACCTATGTATTCTTTAGCACCTTCAATAACCCCTAATTTTTTTGCTATTCTTTCTATATTATTTTTGTAAAAACTGGTTTCTTCATCTTCATTCCAATCAAACATTCCTTTTCTAATATAATCAGCATTTTTATTTATAATACCCGAATTTCTTAATTCTTTGTCATGCAACAAATACTCAGTTAATAAAGTATCATTAAAATTTGATATTACATTATCTATATCTATCCCTATCTTCATGTATATCCTCCAAACTTTTACTAATTTTAAACTATAAAAATTATACTATATAAATACAGTTTTTTCCATATGCGTATTAAAATTTAATAACAATACATATATAAGTCTTTAGAAAGAGAACCTAGTTCATGACTTGTATATAATTCGCTCCATTTAAAATTAACTTACGGACTTGATTGTTTGTAAGTTTTTTAATATCTAAAATCTAACCCATCGTTAGCTTGGAAGGCATATATAGATGTTTTCTTATCACAGAAAGAAGGACATTTTTTATGTGTAATTTTAAAATAAGTAAAAATATTCAAACATAACTCTGTTTATATTATCAAGCAAAAAAAGTTAAAACAAAAAGAGATGATTTTGAGTTATAACACTCATTATCATCTTTTTAACTACCATTGTTTTGAACAGAAAACGACTTCATTTGTTTCTTCATTAAAAGCAGCTAGTAAAAAATCAACATGATTACAATAATCAGAATCATCACATCTTCCTTCAATTAAATATATAGTATAATTATCTTCGTTTTCATAATATGACGGAGTATATATAAATGCACCGGAAAGTAGCCCGTTTTTTTCCGTATATTCTTTCTTATGACCAATCCATATTGCTTTATTCTTATACTCTTTATCAAATTTTTCTTTTGTCATGTTATCATCTATGTAGTATAAAGAATAAATTGGCCCGCTTTGAAAAAATACCGGTGCATAATAGAATTCAATGTCTTTAGCATTAGATGGTATTTTTGATGGAAAAACATTTTTAAGCCTTTTTCCAGTTACATAATAATTATAATATTTAGGATCAGTCACTGGATTTGTAGCAGATAACAACACACAAACAAATGATGATATCAAATAATAAAACACTAAGAATAAACTTATTATAATAGATATTAGTTTAAAAATATTTTCATATTTTTCTTTGAAACGATGAGATAATATAGTAATTATAAAAAATATAAAAAATGGAATAAAACTAGCTAAAAAGATTATTGCTTTTTCCCTAATAGGGAGTCCAATTGCATTTGAGCCATAAAGTAAAATACCTATTAACAAGGTGATTGCACACATTGACACAGAAAACTTACTATATTTAAATATTTCTTTTATTCTAGCTTTCATTTTACACCTCCTTATTTCTTTTAATTAACAAATTATAACATATATAAAATAACATCATACCAACTGTACAAAGAATCAAATCATCAATATCTAATACACCAACTTTAAATACGTATTGAAATAATTCTATTAATAAGATTATACAAAATGATAATATAAAATTAACTAAAAACTTATTAACTTTAAAAAGTTCAATTAAGAAATATTCTAAAGGCATAAATACAAGTAAGTTTCCAAATACATTTATAATAATTGAGTATGGGGTTCCATTTTTTAATATATCAATTATAGATTTAAAAGGAATCAAATTATAACTATTAATACTATTGTATCTAGCAAAAATAACCATATTAAACAACAATATTATATAATATACAAATATTATTATTTGTGAAAGTTTTTTTACTTTCTTTTTATCTTCTAGTTTTTCTACATAATTATTACTATATATTTTATTGCCAATTATTACGAATATAGAAGCAATAACTATAATTAATAATCTCATAAAATAATTAACTTCAATATTTGGATCATATTCAAATCTTAAATAAAATAAGAATGATAATATTGATAATATATAAAAGAAAATAGTTAGTTTAAATTGAAAGTTATATTTATTTGCTTTAGTAATTTCATTATATTCAATTAATTGTTCTACATCATTTTTACTCTTTTTATTTTCTTCTCCATTTAATAGTTCTGAAACATCTATATTAAGTTCTTTAGATAGTGGGAGAAGCTGGAGTTCCTCTTCCTGTTTCCCATCTTGAAATAGCTTTTTCAGTAACAAATAATTTTTCGGCTAATTCATCTTGAGTAATTCCCAGTTCTTTTCTTTTTGCTTTTATAAAGTTAGATATTTTATTTAAATCCATTCACATCACCAACCAATTTACATTTATGAGTTTTTAAATACTCGCTATATTCTTTTTGTGATACTTCGTTTCGTTGTTCGTTGTAAGATATATATTATATCATTAAAATCTAAAATCACATAATGTTTGCCTATACTATAATGAAAACTATCCATAGCACCTGCTGAATATGAATATATTTCTGTGTTATTATTACAATAATAATGTGTATCTTCATATATTTGATTATCACGAGATCCACCGCTTAAAGCAAATACAAATATAAATAAATAAAAAAGTGGTAAAGCAGCAATCGAAATAATTATTGTTATGATAATTGATATTATCTTAATTATATTACTTTCAATAAAACCAATTGATATTATAGTTATCATACTTGATATTCCAAAAATGACTCCATATATATCTTTTGAAAAAATCCATATAATAAAGAAAAATATAATTGCCATGCTTTTACATTTTATTTCATTCTTTAATTTAAATAATAATATAATATTTAAAATAATTATTGTAATCATTAATAAATGATATATAATCCCAGTTATCACAAGATTTCTTAATAGTAGATTATAAACTAAAAATAATAGTATTATTATTAAAGCATAATAATTTATTAAAATCTTTTTCATAATAAACTCCTAATTAAAATTATATAAATTATTTGTAACCATTATTTTTTTCACATATTCATAATCAGTTCTATTAAGTTTACTCATTTTATCACCATTTATCAAATACATTTTATCATTATCAATTTTAAGCAAATATTCATCTGTAGATTTCTTTTCTAAATCTACAATTTTAAATGTAAAATCATAATCATTAAAAGAATTACTTTTATTAAAAGTAAATACACTAGTAGCCATTTCATCTATATAATCTGCTTCAAGTTCATCTAATTTATATTCATTATTATCCCTACTGATTAAATACATTTCTTTATAATAGCCAATATTTCTCCATAATCTAAATGCATCATCATAATCGTATCCATTATATTTATCTTTATGTATGTTTAATGTTTTTTGATTTATAAAAACATTATCATTATCAATCCAATATACAAATGATACACTCTCATGATAACCAGAATATATATTTTTACATTTATCATTTTTATCACATAAATCAGCTACTATTTCAAAATCAGTTGTTGCACCACAATTTCTTAAATATGTTTTTATTGTATAATCTCCATTGGGTGATTTAACTGATTCCATTAAATCCTTACTACAAGTATCAATACCAAAGATAAAAGTAATTCCAATAAATATAATAATAAAAAATAGACAAATAAGTGTTGCAATTCCTCCAAACATTTTCATAAACATAAAAATCCCTTCTTTCTAAATCCATAATATTATAGATATTAAAAGAAGTCACCCTATGAATCGTAGGATTGCATTTTCTATAATAAAATTAAATGTTTTAAATTGTAAAAAGTATGGTATAATGTTTATAGCAATGGATGATTTATATATCATCCTCATATGAGAAAAGTTGTGTACTCACTCAACTATCGCTCCAGAAGCAAAGATCGTCGCACCAAAGCGATGTTAATGATTAAATCAATCAGAAATGATTGATTTTTTTGTCGTTTAAGAAAGGCATTGATGATATGTTAAATATTGGTAAAATAATTGAACAAAGAAATATACTTCTACTTCCATAAAACCGGAGAAATGTCATTTAATTAGACTAGAACTGAGTAATCTAATCTATGCAAATTAAAATACAAGAAAAACATATTATTGAATATTTAAGATAATATTAAAAGATATTTTTTCAATACTTTAACGAAAAAATATCTTTTAATTAAATGGTATATAAATTTATTATTTAGCTTTTACTTGATTTCTGTTAAATTGTCAAAATCAATATTATGATAATTTACTTTCCAAAAATCATATTTTATTTCAGAATCATAATTATTAATTGTACTAATACTATGATTACCTTCATAGTTCCAATAGCCACCGACATTGTATATTTTATCTTTATCCCAGCCCAAAGAAATTAGCATTTGTTTAGTAAAATTTGCATAACCTCCAGCACCGCACATTATAAATATATTTTTATTCTTTGGAAATAGGTATTCCAATACGTCCATAGATTCCTTATAATTAGCAATATAATTTCCATTAGAATCCAACGAAAATAAAGTCTTTCCTTTATATAATCCAGATACATTTTCATCAGCTTTTTGGTCTATATATTCCTGTGGGAATTCAGTTAAATATGCATAAGGAATTACTTCAAATCCCTCTACAAAACCAGTTAACTCTCTTTCACCACCTTTATTCTCCCACGTAGCACTATCCAACAGCATTCTCACATCACGATAAACAGTATCACTTCTACCTAAATAATTATCGATAGTTTTTTCGTTAATATTTTTATCGATATCATATACGCCTCTTAAACCTTCTGATTTTTCCTGCTTTGGTAATGGCTTTTCAGGCTTCATATTTTGACACGTAATATTACAAAATGCAAAATAACAACCTAATCCTCCTATTAAGACACTAGTAACTATTATTAATACTAAATTTAATTTTTTTTTCATTTCTTATCTCTCCCTTCAATAATCATTTTATATAAACATTTACAGAATAGCAATAAAGAATAAGTTGAATTTACTCAATTTTTAATTGAGTTGATTATTTATATTATAAAAATGTATATGATATAATACATTAAGATGATTATTTAGTACTATCATTTTAATCTGGTTTAATAATATAAAAATGTAGTATTAAATTTCATTTTTTTTTGATATAATTAATTCAAGAAAGCCGTACAAAATATAATTGGAGGTTCATATGAATATTAAAGAAAAATTTGGACAAATGATTATGCTAGGACTAGATGTTGATACTATTAATGATGAAATAATTAGTTTAATTAAAGACTATAAAATAGGCGGAGTAGTACTCTATAAAAAGAATTATCATGATATTACTTCTATGAAAGATTTAATTAATAAACTAAAAGAAATTAATGCTAATAATATTCCATTATTTATTGCTGTTGACCAAGAAAATGGCCGAGTAAATCGTCTCCCAAGTGAAATAGAAAGAATCTATAGTGCAGAAAAACAAACTAGGACTAACAATATAGAAATAGTTAATGAATGTAATAACATCACTGCCGAGATATTAAATAATGTTGGAATAAACATGAATATAGCACCTGTTCTAGATATTAATTATGATAATAGTAAGGTAATAGGTAATAGAAGTTATGGCAAGAATAAAGAAGAAGTAATTAAATATGCCATTCCAAGTATTAAAACCTATAAAAGTAAAGGAATAATTCCTGTTGTAAAACATTTTCCTGGACATGGCCTAGCCAATCAAGATAGCCATTACCTAATACCTAAAATTAATAATGTTAGCCAAATGGAAGAAGACTTAACTATTTATAAAGAAGCCATTAAAGAAGAATGCGATGCCATTATGATAGGTCACTTAAAAGTTAAAGGCTATAGTCAAGAACCAGCATCTATAAATAAAAGAATAATAAATAAATATTTAATAGATAAATATAACTATCAAGGACTAATTATAACTGATGACTTAAGAATGAATATTATGCAATATGTATATGGCTTAAAAAATATAATAAATAAAAGTATTAATGCCGGTACTAATGTATTGATGATTAAGTATAAACCAAATGATATTAAAAAACTATATATTAAACTATATAAAATGATTGATAAAGGAATAATTAATAATAACTTAATAGAAGATAACTATAACACTATAATTAAAATAAAAGAAAAGTATAAGTTAAATAATAATATTATTTCCAATAAATTAGATATTGATAGTATTAATGAAAGAATAAATAAAGTAAACACTGAAATAGAGAAATATTTATAAGTAAAGGTGGTTGTATGTTAGAGTTTTTTGTAAATTTTATATTATTTATATTTAAAATAATGCTATATATAGTAGTAGGTGGCATTGCTATAATATACTATATAATTAAAGGTATAATTAAACTAATAAAACGTTCCAAAGATAAAAGAAGTTTTGATTCTTATGAACATAAAAATACTAATTTCCAAACTAGTACTAACTATAATAGTGTTGTTAACCCTACCTTTACACCTAAAGTTGATAAAAAAGGTGATGCTTCTTATGATTATTCCGACTTATCTAGAGAATATCACTATATTAAATATGATGACTATAATTCCGCTAAAATAAATAATTTAATTACTCATAAAGAAAAAGAAATAACAAATATTGAAAAATCTAATTATAAGGAATATAAGAATGTAAATATTAAACTATATTTAAATAAGAATAATAAAAATCTTACTAGTAATGATGAATTAAAAACTAAATTACTTAATATATCTCCGGATGAATGCTTTCTATTAGTAGTAGATGAATCAGATAAATACTTAATACTAACTGATGAAGCTGATACTTTTATATATTACCCTAAAATAATAAATAAAATAGAAATTATTTGGTTAGGTGGTAATGAACCTGGTTATAAAGATAACCTTGAATATAATTTCAGACAAGATGTTGCAGCTGTAAAAATAGTATTTGAATCAAAAGCAAAGTTAACCATACTTCCTTGTAAAAATGTTGTTTCAAAATTAAGAATTGATATTAATACTTTAAAAAAACATTTAGAAAATAAATCAGAATTATGTAATTATTTAATTGAAAGATTTTATAATGATGGATATCACGGAATACAAGATTCAAGAGTAATATGGGATATATCAGCAATAGCTTATATGATAAATAAAAATTGGTTTGAAACAAAGCTAATAAGTTGTCCCAATATAAGAAATGATACTTCTTATGAAATAACAAATAACAGACATAATATTACTTTTGTTACTAAATTAGATAGAAAGAAAATATATGATGATTTATTTAATAAATTAGGAGAATAAAGATGAAATTAACAAGTAAAGAAGCAAGAATATTATTAGAAATAGAAAGAAAAAGTACAACAGATGATAGATGGATAGAGCACTGTATATCTGTAGGTAATAGTGCTGGTAGAATTGCACAAGCATTATGTGAAAAAGGAATAAATGTAGAAATGGATAAAGCAATTACTCTAGGATATTTACATGATATTGGTAAGTATAATGGCGAGTCACATGGACATGTCATGAGAAGATATGAATATTTAAAAAATAAAGGTTATGATGATGAATACGCTAATATTTGTCTTACTCATTCATATTTAAATAATGATATAGTATGTACTGCTGGAGGAGTTCCAAATCCAAAAGACAATATATTCTTAACAAATTTTATAAAAAATCATGAATACACAATAGAAGAAAAATTAATAAATTTATGTGACTTAATGTGTCCACAAGGAAATAAAGTATTTACAATTGATAAAAGGTTGATTGATATAATGATTAGAAGAGGGGCATATTCCAACACTCAATATCATATAAAAGAAACATATAAATTAAAAGAATATTTTGATAATTTGTTAGGATATAATTTGTATGACTTATTTCCAGAAATAAAAGAAAATTTATAAAATAAAGGAGTCAATCTAAATGAACGAAAATAAGATAAATTTTGAAAATATAAAAATAGTTATATTTGATTTTGACGATACATTAGCGATTCATAAAGATAAAGATTATTTAAAACATCGAAATGAAAGTGAAGATAGGAGATTAAGTTATTATTTAAATGGTTATGAAAACCCTGAAAATTTTTATAAAGATATGGAACCGTGTGTTAAATCTGAAGGTTTGTATAATTTTATCAACAAATTAAGAAGCAAGAATATTAAAATGTATTGCTTATCAGGAATGAAGTTTTCATTTCTTTTTAAAGCAAAGCAATCTTTTATAAATAAACATTATGGAAATGATATTGAATTAATTTCAGCAGGTTCACAACAATTAAAATTTGATGGAATAAAAATTCTTGCAAAAGTAAATAATTGTAGTTTAGATGAAATACTATTTATAGAAGACTTAGAAAATACTATTAATTATTTAAAAAGTAATGGAATACATACAATAAACGTAAATGATATAAAATAGATGGTGATGAAATGATTTTATTTATAATAATTTTTGCAGCATTATTCGGTGCAATAGGACAATATGTAGATAAACATTTAGTAAATATGGGTATTAGCAGAAAAGATTATTTTTATTATATGTGTTTAAGTATGATTCCGTTTTCTATATTAATGATTATTATAGAAATAATTACAAAGCAGTTTAAATTTACACTTGAAATTGTCCCAGTTATTCTTCTACTAATTGCAATGTTTTTACGATATAATAAGCAAAAAACAATAGTAGGATGTTTAACATATCTAAATCCTTATGAAGATTCAGCTTATCTTTCTTTAGGATTACTCATTTCATTTATAATTGATGTATTATTAGGCATCCAAAAATTTAGATTTATTTCGTTTATATCTATTTTCATAACAATAATTGGTGTGTTTTTGATTTCAAATTCTAAATTAAAAATTAAAAATTTGAAATCAGATATATTTGTAAGAATAACTACATCTTTATTGATGGGGTACATAACACATTATATTTTAATATATTGGTCAAATGCTTTGTTTATATTTATGTTAAATTTATTTCTTACTTTGTTATTTTGTAAAGACTATAACATTAAATATTACACAAAAACAAAAGATATTATTATGTGGTGCTTTATTCAACAAGCATTTGGCTTTACCTCTTTATATTTAAGTAATATACTAATGAGTAATTCTGTAGCATTAAGTAATTACGTTAGACCAACATCAATTATTATTGTTTTAATAATAGCTTTGTTTTTGAAAAATAAAGAAGGAAAACCTACAATAAAACAAGTTTTTGGTATATTGCTAATTGTTGCTGGGATTGTATTAATAAGGTAGCATAATTATAGATATGCAAATTATACTTGAATAGCAAATATATTTATGACGATGATAACTTTATCTTTTAAAGCCATTGTTTTTTTCTTTATTCTTTTTAGTTTTATAAAATTCGTTTTGAGTCTCATCCATTTCAGCATTGAAATGCTTAATTGATTTTTCAACTTTCTTTTTCTAAATAGACTAAATCCTTTAAATGATTTTTCTTTTCTTGCGTAATCTTTGCCACATATAAGTATGTTCTTTATATTCTTCATAATATATTATTTGATTTATGTAGTCTAAATCTCTTTTAATTAATATATCTTTTTGGAGTAACTCTTAATTCATTACATATACATTACAATCTCTAATCATATATTCTTAATCTTTTATTCCAATAGAGTTTGATAAATTCGTTATGTATAATATTTTAGAATAATTAAATACTAGAAATGTAGTATTATAATTATTATTCTATGTAGTTCAACATAAGCCAAATTAGATTTATCAATCTTTCTAATACTTCCATTTATAAATGTAGGAGTAGTATTACAAAAATTACAAATAAACTCTAACTTCTTTTTAAGTGATTCATCAATAGGTATTTCTTGCTTGATAATATTAATCATAAACACCATCCTTTCTTTAGGATGATTTCTTTGTAAGA
>OIYS01001682.1_pt1 | contig 10530 bp, 10 predicted proteins | sample 1588271 | NCBI WGS metagenome assembly OIYS01 (sample SAMN03283286) | human gut metagenome | biome: human-associated habitat; material: feces | host: Homo sapiens | place: Peru | collected 2012
GACTTCTTTATCTTATCACTTTACTTAATCTTTGTCAATAACTTTTTTTATTTTTTAAGTTATTTTCTCTCGCTACTGTTTACCTTAGCGACGGGTTTTATTTTATCACATAATTTAATATATACAAAAAAATAATATATTTATTTTAATAATTATTTCTATATTACTTCCATTTCCTTTATTTATATATTTTTTTCTATTATTGATACGCTAGGATATGTTTATAAATATTTTATTATGTAAATAGATATATTTCTCATATTTTATTATAATAAATATATCTATTTACATAATAAAAAGGAGATAACTTATGGGCTCAATATTGAAAAATGATTGGAATGATATCCTAAAGGATGAATTCAAAAAAGATTATTATCTTAAATTAAGACAATTTCTTATAAATGAATATAAAACTAAAACCATATACCCAAATATGTATGATATTTTTAATGCATTACACTATACACCTTATAATCAAGTTAAAGTAGTTATTTTAGGGCAAGATCCATACCATGGCCCTAATCAAGCTCATGGACTTAGTTTTTCAGTTAAACCAAAAGTTAAAACACCACCATCATTACAAAATATATTTAAAGAGCTTAACAATGATTTAGGTTGTTTTATACCTAATAATGGCTTCTTAGAAAATTGGACAACTCAAGGAGTGCTACTATTAAATACTGTTTTAACTGTAAGAGCTAATTGCCCTAATTCTCATAAAGGTATTGGTTGGGAAATATTTACTGATAAAATAATACAATCTCTTAATGATAGAAATGAACCCATTGTTTTTATTTTATGGGGAAGCAATGCACAAAAAAAAGAATCTTTTATAACTAATCCTAAGCATTTTATAATAAAATCAGTACACCCTAGCCCCCTTTCCGCTCATAGAGGATTTTTTGGCTCTAAACCATTTTCTAAGACAAATGAATTTCTAAAATCCATAAACCAATCTCCAATACATTGGCAAATACCAAATATTAATTATTAATAAAGTAAAAGCACTCTTTGAATTTATTATCAAGAGTGCTTTGCTACTTTTTATTTTTCTCTTTCCTCTTCAGTTACATTTCCTATATCTTCAATCTTATCAACCATATTAACACCTAATATATTTTCCTGCAATCTATTAAAATTTATAAAAAATAATTTTACTTTTTCTTCTCTTAATATACTCAAAATATTTATGTTTACAATTTGCTTTAATTTCTCATATTCTTCATATCCCATCATTTCAGTATAAAAATATACAAAAATCCCAAAACCATAGTTAGACAATTCATTAAAACTTACTATTATCATTTCTTTTTTTATTTTATCATTACTTCTTAAAAATTTTTCTATTCTTTGTACACATATATTTATTTTATCTATTGATGTACTATAATCTAATGTAAATTTAAAATGTATGCGTCTTTTATCTCTTTGACTCCAATTTATAATATTACTATTAGCCAATTTTGAATTAGGAACTGTAACTATTGCCTCTGCAAATGTTCTTATTTTAGTACTTCTAAATGTTATTTCTTCTATAACTCCTTCAATATCAGATGTTTGAACCCAATCCCCTATAGAAAATGGCTTATCCAAAACTATTACCATGCCTCCAAATAAATTAGAAAATGTATCTTGAGCTGCTAATGCAAATGCTATTCCACTTATTCCAAGACCTGTTATAAAACCAGTAAACCCAAATTCATTTGCTATAATAACTACTGCAAAGATTACTATTACTATTCTTATTATTATAGATACAAAAGGAAATACTATTCCATTAGAATCATTTTTATTATGTATACTTTTATGTAAAATAGAATTTTCTAAAGTTAAATTGTAAAAAAAATAACACATGGCTATAACACCAGCTAACTTTATTAATCTACTTGTAGATATTATATTTAAATTTAAGTTGTCAAATTCTATAATTCTTAATGCTTGATACACTCCATAAAATAATATAAATAATTTTAATGGTTTTTGACTAGCCTTTACTAAACTATCATCTATATGTGTATTACTCTTAGATACAATATATGTGAATATCTTATATATTTTAGATATTAAAAGTTTATTCAATATAATTACAAAAACTATAATACCTAATGCAATTATTATATTATAAATAGAAACACTACACATAGCACAACAAAAATCTTCTATTCGCTTCATAAATAATCACCTAAGAATTTCTTAATTCTAGTATTAACTTTAGTATACAATCTTATAACCGCCCTCTAATTTTTATAATAAAAAAATAGTAAACTTTTATACTTTAAAGTAATTTATAAACATTAATAAAAATATACTATTAATAAGTATTAATTATTTAAGGATTAGCAAACATGAAATTTTTAGTCGTATTCATAATATTACTCTGCTTAGGTAGTACTGGATTTATGTTTATATATTTTGATTCAAAAATCAAGAAATATAAAAGAAATATTCTCACACTTAATAATCAAATACATAAAATTAAAGCACCTCATAAACAATCTGAAATTCAAAATACAAATTTAAGAGAAATATCTATATACTACAAAACTTCTGAATTTGAGTATGCAGTAACTCAACCTTATACAAATGTCTATCTTGCACCAATTAATAATTCACTTATAGTAAATAGACTGAAAGATGCTTTTAAAGTCAAAATACTAGATGAATGCGAAATAAATAAAGAAACTTGGTATTTTGTTGAATTAGGTCTTAATAGTGGATTGAATAATAAAGGATGGATAAAAAAATCTAGATTTTCTGTATTTATAAACAGAGAAATTAACTTACCCAATAAGTAGCTACATAATTTAATTGTAGCTACTTATTTAATTTCACACAAAATATTAGCATCTTTATTTTACTTGTATTTCGTATTATTTTTAACAAATTGTTTACGTATTTTCCAAGTGAAAGCCTTATCGTTATTTGTATTTTTTATATTTTTATTGTATTATTTACTTATATTGTTAAATATTAAGGGGGATTTTAAAATTATGTGTAAAAAAAAGATCCACAAAATTTTTATGTCATTACTATTTAATACTTTAATTTTTAGTTCGATTATTGGATTTAAAGCTTACGGACAAAATTTAGAGACTGAATTTAATAATATTTTAAATGAATACAAAAATGAAAATATAATAGTAGAAAATGGTTTGTCTTTATCTGTTAATGATACACTTAACCTTTCTCAATATCCAAATTGGAATATATCAGATGATTCCATTGCAAACATTAGCGATGATGGTATATTAACTGCTAAAAACGATGGTACAACTTATATAAGCCAGAAAATAGGTGATACCGTTTATATAGCCGAAATTAGCGTTACTAACGATTTAGACTTAATCTCGCCCTATAGAGCTTCAAAAGATTCTTCATTAGATAGGACATATTATAAAGTTTTTTTAGATCCGGGTCATGGTGGTTCTGATCCTGGAGCTATTGCTAATGGTATTTATGAGGATGAACTCAACTTAACAATTGCAAAGAAAGTTCAAAATTTACTTAAAAATCAAGGAATTGAAGTAGAAATGAGTAGAACCTCTGATGTTTTCTTAACTCTAATGCAAAGAGCTGAACTTGCAAACGATTATAATGGAGATATTTTTATATCTATTCATAACAATGCATTTTCATCATCTTCTGCTTATGGCATAGAAACCTATTATACTTCAAGTAAATCTACAAGCAAAAACTTAGCTACTCCTATTCAAAATTCTATGGTTTCTAAAACAGGTGGATACAATAGAGGAGTTAAGACTGCTGATTACGTTGTAACAAAAAATACAACAATGCCAGCTTCATTAGTTGAGGGAGGTTTCTTAACAAATCCATCTGAAGCAGCTAAACTAAAAACAGATGATTATCAAAATAAACTTGCTAAAGGTATTGCAGATGGAATAGTTAAATATTTAAAAACTAATGTTAAATTAGGAACATCTAATAACAATGTAGTTGACTCTACTACACAAAATAAAATTGGTACAGTTACTGCTAGCTCATCTTTAAACATTAGAAGTGGTGCTGGTACAAACTATTCTATTATTGGTTCTTTGCCTTCTAAAGCTTCTGTTCAAATTTTAGAAACTTTAAACGGATGGTACAAAATTAAATATAATAACTTAACTGGTTATGTTTCTAGTCAATATGTCAGTGTTTAATCAGAAATAATGAGGTAGAAAATTTCTACCTCTTCTTTTTAACAAACTTATTAAAATTTTTATAACTTTTTATATTAAATGATTACTTTAAATTATTTTCGTTGTCCAATTTTCACAATTCCATATATCAGTTACTACATCTTTATAAAACTCTGGTTCATGGCATACTAAAAGAATACTTCCTTTATATTCTTTTAATGCTCTCTTTAATTCTTCCTTAGCTTCAACATCTAAATGGTTTGTAGGCTCGTCTAGGATTAGTATATTTGTTTCTTTGTTTATAAGTTTACATAATCTAACCTTAGCTTGCTCCCCACCACTTAATACGCAAACTGTACTTTCTATGTGTTTATTTGTTAAACCACATTTAGCTAAAGCACTTCTTACTTCATATTGAGTGTATCCAGGAAATTCTTCCCAAATCTCATTTATAACACTATTATAATTTGCTTCTTTTATCTCTTGTTCAAAGTATCCCAATTGTTGATACTCTCCTGTTTCAACTTCTCCACTTAATGGCTTTATTATCCCTAACAAGCTCTTTAAAAGAGTTGATTTTCCAAGTCCATTTGCTCCAACCAAGGCTATTTTTTGACCTCTTTCCATAAGTAAATTTAGTGGTTTACTTAAAGGTTCATCATATCCTATAACTAAATCTCTAGTTTCAAATATAAGCTTACCTGAAGTTCTTCCTTGTTTAAAATTAAACTCTGGTTTTGGTTTTTCTGCAGCAAGTTCTATTCTTTCCATTTTATCTAATTTTTTTTGTCTTGATCTTGCCATCCCTGTTGTAGCAACTCTAGCTTTATTTCTTGCAACAAAATCTTCAAGTTTTGCAATTTCTTGTTGTTGTCTTTCATAAGCTGCCTCTAACTGTCTTTTATTAGCCTCATAAATTCTCATGAAGTTTTCATAATCTCCAGTGTATCTTGTTAATAATCTATTTTCAACATGATATATAACATTAACAACACTATTTAAGAAAGGAATATCATGAGATATAAGTATAAAAGCATTTTCATAGCTTTGAAGATATGATTTTAACCAAGCTATATGTTCTTCATCTAAATAGTTAGTAGGCTCGTCAAGAAGTAAAATATCCGGAACCTCCAAAAGAAGTTTAGCTAATAATACCTTTGTTCTTTGCCCCCCACTCAAATCTGAAACATCCCTATCAAGCCCTACATCTTTAAGACCAAGACCAGCTGCAACCTCTTCTATTTTCACATCAATTATATAAAATCCACTATTATCTAAAGCATCCTGTATATTAGCTGTTCTTTCTAATGCTTTGTTCATTTCTTCTTCATTCATATTTCCCATATTTTCATATAGTTGATTCATTTCAAGTTCCATATCAAATAAATATTTGAATGCTTCTCTTAAAATATCTTTTATTGATTTACCCCTTTCAAGTTGAGTATGTTGATCCATATAACCAACTCTAACTCGATTACTCCACTCTATTTTACCTTCATCAGGTATTAACTTCCCCGTTATTATATTCATAAAGGTAGATTTTCCCTCACCATTAGCCCCTATGAGACCAACATGTTCACCTTTTAATAATCTAAAGGAAACATCCTCAAATATAGCTCTATCTCCAAATCCATGGCTCATATTTTTAACAGTTAATATACTCATATTTTACTCCTTTATAAAATTTAACTAGTCTATTTTAATAAAAATAATACTCCACCTAAATATATTATTATAGCTAAAACACATATCCCCAATAAATTTTTCAAAACTGTTGCTTTAACTTGCATGCTAACACCGTCCTCTAAGCTATTATATATTTAAAAAATATCAATGACTATAATATCATAAATAATTAATAAAACCAATTTAATTAAATATTTTTTATAATATCATGTATAATATTATCCTACTTTGGTAACAATTATTAATGAGGCAATAAGCTTCAATCTTATAATAGCCTCTCCCCCATTTTATTTATATAGGTAGTTGTTTCAATTAAATAACTACCTCCCCTTATAAATACATTTCTTAAATTTTGATTCTTGTATTATTTTCTTATATATTAAATTAATTAAGTTCTATATTTTACCAATAAATACTCAATTACATATTACTTTATATATTCTAATAAAAACTCTAATGCACTATTTACAACTTGTAACCTTATTTGTTGCCTATCACCTTTAAAATCAAATTTTTTATAAAATACTTCTCCATTTATACAAAGCCCCATATACACAAGCCCAACTGGCTTTTCATATGTTCCACCACCAGGTCCTGCTATACCAGTTGTAGAAATTCCAATCTTAGTATTCGCTACTTTACATATTCCTCTCGCCATCTCCTCTGCAGTCTCCTTGCTTACAGCACCAAAAGCATCTAAAGTATCTTTGCTGACACCTATTCTTTTCATTTTAGCTTCATTGGAATAAGTTATAACTCCTTCCATAAAAACAGAAGAAATTCCACTATAGTTTATAAGAGTTCCTGCCAATAACCCTCCTGTACAAGATTCAGCTGTTGCTATTGTTAATCCCTTACTAATCAATATTTCTCCAATTATATTCTCTATTTTTTTTTCCATACAACCCTCCAAATTTCATAATATATATTATTATATCTCTATTTTAAACATTTATAAAATTCAGATAAAAAAAGAGTTAGCTTTTTGCTAACCCTTCTGCATTGTCTATAATTATTTACTTTCTAATAAAGCTAATGCAACAGCTCCAACAACTCCGGCATCTGTTCCTAATCCAGCTTCAACTATTTTACAATGTTTAGCCATTGACTTAAAGCATCTTTGATTTACAACTTCTTGCACCTTATCAAATACAACTTGACCTGCCTTTGATACTCCACCACCTATAACAACCATATCTGGGTCAAAAATTGCTATAGCATTAGCTACTCCAATTCCTAAATAATTTAAAGCTAAATCTCTTATTTCAGTAGCCACTTTATCTCCAGCAGCTGATTCTACAAATACTTCATAAGAAGTTACTGTGTCATATTTTTTTAGTGATGTTTCAACATTTGTTAATACAGCTTCTCTAGCTCTTCTTGCTATGGCAGTACCTGAAGAAACCGCTTCTAAACATCCCACATTACCACAATTACATCTCATTCCTGTTTCTGAAGCAACTGTTGAATGACCTATTTCTAATGCATTTGATGTACTTCCTCTGTATATCTTACCATTTAAAATAGCTCCTCCACCAACTCCGGTGCTAACAGTAAAAAATATCATGTTTTCAGTGCCTTTTCCTGCACCAAACATAAACTCACCTATTGTCGCAACATTAGCATCATTATCTAAGTAAACAGGTACATTAAATTTTTCCTTTAAAGGTCTAACTAAATTAAAGTTTTTAAATGGAAGATTTGGTGTTGTTATTATTATACCTTCCTTAGCATCTAATGGTCCTGGAGAACCAATTCCAATAGCTTTTACTTCATTTATAGTTATTTTCCCGTCAACTACAACAGCCTCAACTGATTCTATTATCCTACCTAATACAGGCGCCTCACCTTCAAATGCATCAGTTGGTACAGTATATTTTGCAACTATATTTCCCTCTAAATCTGATAATGCAGAACTTATTTTTGTTCCTCCTAAGTCTATTCCAATTACGTAATTTTTCACTTTTAGTCCTCCCCAACAATAAAAAATTATATTATGTATATTTATATATTATACCATAATTATTTTACGTTTACATTATCTTATGAAATTTTATATGCATTTATATTATAAATTCCTTTACCATTATACCCTTCATTATGTATTTTAAATCTATTATCATTTAAAATAGTATAGATCATATCAATATTATTCTTATTAATTCCGTTTATTGAAATCGCAAATGAATCTTTATCATTTATAATCTCCATATAATCACATATTGTTTCATAATAAGATGCATTTATTTCTCCATTTATATCCATTTTATAATTGCACATAAATATCACCCTAACTTAACTTAATATAACATTAATATTTACTTTAATTAATATTTTATACTCATTACAAAATATATTATGATTAATTTAAAATTTATACAAATAAAAATAAGATATATTAAAACTATATTTAATTTTAATATATCTCATTCTTACATTTTATAAATTATTATTTTTAATTATTTTATTTAACTCATTACTTGGAACTTCAGCATATCTTTTAAATTTCATATTAAAACTACCTCTCGCTTGAGTTATAGACCTTAAATCAGTAGCGTATTTAAAAGATTCAACCTGAGGAATTTCAGCAGTTATAACTTGCATATTTTCTTTAGGCTCGATTCTTAATATTCTCCCTCTTTTTTTATTAATATCACCTATAACTTCCCCCATATATTCATCAGGAATCCTTACAACGAACTCCATTATAGGCTCTAAAAGAACTGGATTAGCTTGCTCTAATCCCTTTTTATAAGCTATTGATGTAGCTATTTTAAAAGCCATTTCTGATGAATCAACAGAATGATAAGAGCCATCATAAAGTGTTGCCTTAAGTCCTATTACAGGATATCTAGCTAAAACACCATGTTTTGTACACTCTTTCAATCCTTTTTCTACAGCTGGTATAAAATTCTTAGGAACTGTTCCCCCTACAACAGCATCAATAAATTCTAACTCTTCAACTCCATCTAATCTTGGTTCAAATTTTATTTTTACATCACCATATTGTCCATGACCACCAGACTGCTTCTTATGCTTTCCTCGTACATCCGCTTTTCCTTTTATAGTTTCTCTATAAGCTACCTTAGGTAACCTTAAAAATACGTCTACACCAAATTTACTCTTTAATTTACTTGCCAAAACTTCTAAATGGGTCTCCCCCATTCCTTCTATTAATATTTCAGCATTTTCCACATCCCTAACTATTTTAAAAGTATTATCCTCCTCTAAAAGTTTATATAATCCTGATGAAATCTTATCTTCATCACCTTTACTTTTTGGAATTATAGCCATTTTTATTACAGGCTCTGGGAATTTTATGCTTGAGGATAAAATCTTATTATTAACATCACAAATAATATCTCCAGTCGAAATACTTTGCAATTTTGCTATTGCGCCTATATCTCCTTTTTTAATATTATAAGTTGGCAATTGATTCTTACCATTTATATAGTATAAATTGCTTATTTTCTCTATACCACCATTAGAACAATTAAGTATATCCGTAGATGTATTCAATTCCCCAGTAATAACTTTAAATATTGATAACTTTCCCATAAATGGATCAATTATTGTCTTAAACACTCTAGCTGAAAATTTTTCTTCTTTACAAGTCTTTTTAAGATTATCTCTCATCTCAACAATAGGATTAGGTGACGGAAAAATCTTATTAATACATTGAATTAATAAATTTATACCTAAACATTTAGTTGAACTCCCACACATGACAGGAATTATATCTTCAGAGATTATTCCATTTCTTAAACCTAAATATATTTCTTCATTCGACAAAGTTCCTACCTCTAAGTATTTATTTAGCAAATTTTCATCACTTTCTGCAACTAATTCCATAATATTTTCTTTGTATTTAATTATTTTATTCGAAGTTTCACTATCAATGCCATACACAGAGTTATTAGCTTCTAATATATTTAGAACATCAGTAAAATTTTCTTCTACTCCAAGTGGATAATTAATAGGAACAATATTATTACCAAATTGATTTCTTAATTGTTTTAAAATTTTATCATAATTTGAATTTTCTCTATCTAATTTATTTATAAAAAAAGCCCTTGGAATATTCTTTTTTACACAATAGTCCCAAGCCATTTCTGTTCCAACTTGTATTCCGTTTACACCACATACTACAATTAAAGATATATCAGAAACTGACATTCCCTTTATTGTCTCCCCAATAAAGTCAAAATATCCTGGAGTATCTAATAAGTTTATTTTATTTTTTTCTAATTCCATTTTTAATATTGAAGTATTAATTGACATTTTTCTTTTTTTTTCTTCTAAATCAAAATCACTAGTTGTACTTCCTTCATCAACTTTTCCTAATCTATCAATTGAGTTAGATGAATATAATAAAGATTCAACTAAAGAAGTTTTCCCTGCTCCACTATGTCCAACAAGTGCAACATTCCTTAAATCATTAATACCATATTCTTTCATAAATTATATTTTCAGAAAATGTTTGAAAACATTTTCGGTTTTACCACCTTTCACTTTCTATTAGTAAAATATATTCTACGATTAATTAAAATATTAATTTATGATAAGTTTCTTGGAATAAATTATTTAAAAAAATAAAAAGAATGTTATCAAAACAGACATAATCTACTTTGATAACATTCTTTTAAAAAATGGCTCCTCCGAGAGGGCTCGAACCTCCAACCTATCGGTTAACAGCCGAGTGCTC
>OIYS01001684.1_pt1 | contig 10521 bp, 13 predicted proteins | sample 1588271 | NCBI WGS metagenome assembly OIYS01 (sample SAMN03283286) | human gut metagenome | biome: human-associated habitat; material: feces | host: Homo sapiens | place: Peru | collected 2012
TGTTCAAGTACGACTTCTGCGACACCGGCAAGATCTGCCCCATGGCCAAGATGTATACCCTGGGCAACGGGTTCATCCCGTCGGCCAACCACGCCGGCGGCCTGCGGTATCACGGCATGAGCAGCATCGTGAGCCAGCTGTACCACGACGGCTATCTGGAGGCCCGGAGCGTGGAGCAGACGAAGGTGTTCGAGGCGGCGGAGCTGTTCGCCCGCTGCGAGGGCATCCTGCCCGCGCCGGAGAGCAGCCACGCCATCCGGGTGGGTATTGACGAGGCTCTGAAGTGCAAGGAGCAGGGCGAGGCGAAGAACATCGTCATCGGCCTGACCGGCACGGGGTATTTCGACATGGTGGCCTATGGCAAGTACAACGACGGCGAGATGGGCGACACCATCCCGACGGACGAGGATCTGAAAAAGGGCTTCGCCACTATTCCCGGCTTCCCGGGGAATGAGTAAAAGGGTATAAGATAAGAAAGGTCGCCGAAAGGCGGCCTTTCTTTAATATTTGCATCGTAAATCTTACTGGGTTATATCATCCTCATCTGCTTTGCAGGTTTCCTCTTTACTTGCCGCGCACATTTTTCTTTGCTTTGCTCCCCTGACGTACCCTGTGACCGAAATCAAAGCAAGTGCTATCAATAAGGCCGTTGTTACCAGAAACAGGAACTCCCTCACATACGAATAGCTGTACATATATTTGTTTCCATCATAGATTCTATCGCCATTATACAGCACCGAAAAGAGAACGAAAGTCACAAGCTCTGTCGGCGCTACAATCGCCGAAAGTATCGTCAGCTTCATTTTATCACCTGCGATCACCTGAATAATATAGATGACTACTCCTGCTAACATACAAATAAGCACAGCCCACCCAAGCCAGTTTGAGTCAATATTAGTCCTATCAATAAGAGAGCAAGATCTCCTTTCTATGATCTTAACTCCAAGAAAGCTGGCATTATAAACTTCGCGCGTATACATCCCCGGCAGGAAAAACAAAAGCGCTACAACGCTCTGTATCACAACTGCCAATATATTCCGAGTGGTTGTTTTCATACTACATTCTCCTCATTTCTGTACTTCGTTGAATTTCAGTCCCTTTTCACATAATTGGCGAACAGCTTCTATGAAATACGGCAGTTTACTCTCCTTCTGATAAATCTCAATACGTCGTATCAAGTCGGCATCCCTCGCCACAAACGCTATCTGCTTGCCCACAGTCTCACCTCTCCCCTTTCTATATTTGCCTTTACTATATAACATTTTGTTTTATATGTCAAGATAACAAAATGTTTTGTCTATACTTTTGTGCAGCACTATAAAGGAGGGCGGCACAATGTATCGACGCATTCGTGACCTGCGGGAGGACCGAGATTTATACCAAAAAGACCTTGCGGAGTATCTGAAATGTACGCAGGTGTGCTACTCGCATTACGAGATGGGCAAGCGGGATATCCCCACGGACGTGCTGATGAAGCTGGCGGACTTTTATCAGACCAGCACGGATTATCTGCTGGGTCGAACCGATGAGAAAAAGCCCTACCCTGAAAGCCGCAAGGTGTAAAGAACGGGGGTACGGATTGCCACGACCAGTCTGAGGACTGCTCTCGCAATGACACCGCTGTGCGGTGTTTCTCTCCCTCCGGCGCTTCGCGCCACCTCCCTCACAGAGGGAGGCAAAGGAGTTCCGCGCCAGAAACAACACGTGAATAAAAAAACCTCTGTCCGGTGACAATACGGGCAGAGGTCTTTTTATTACGGTATGCCGCCTGCCGGAAAGGGCGGCGGCGGGGCTGTCCCGCCAGGAAAGGCAAGAGCATGAGCAGACAGGAACCAAGCAGGATCAAGGCCATGTTCGGCGGACGGGGCTACTACATCGTGTTCGCTCTGTGTTTGTTGGCCGCCGGGATCATCGGGTATATCACCCTGTTCGACAGGGGCACAGAGGTGCAGCCAAAGACGCCCGCGGTGGATGTGCAGCCCGACACCCCCACCACGCCGGTGGTAAAGCCCGCGCCGGTGGTGCTGCCTGAGCCGAAGATCGAGACGGCGGCAGAGGCGGAGGTGGAGATCACCGAGCCGTCGGTGCTGCTGCCCCAGGTGGTGTCGCCCCTCAGCGGTGAGACGGTGACGGTGTTCAGCATGACGGAGCTGCTGTATGACGCCACCATGGCGGACTGGCGCACCCACGACGGCATCGACGTGCAGGCCGCCGAGGGCGCGGCGGTGAAGACGGCGGCGGCCGGGGTGGTGCAGTCCGTCACCGACGACGAGCTGATGGGCACGACGGTGGTGATCCAGCACGACGGCGGCTACACCACGCGATACAGCAGTTTGCAGCAGGACGTGCCGGTGGAGGAGGGGCAGACCGTGTCCGCCGGTGACGTGATCGGCTGCGTGGGCACGACCTCCGCGGCGGAGATCGAGATGGGCCCGCACCTGCACTTCTCCGTCAGCCGGGACGGCGCGGTGATCGATCCCCACGAGTACGTGGGAGAGGAATAAAGGGCATAAGGAAAAGAGCGCCGGCGGCGCTCTTTTCCTTATCTGTGCATGTATATCGGGTCTATTCGGCCAGGGTGGTCACCGTGCCCACGAAGATGGGCAGGCAGGCGTGGGTGTCCACGATCATGTAGAGGAACGGGCGGTCCAGCACCACCTGCTGCTTCGGGCCGGGGTCGTCGGCGTTCGTGTTCGCCTCCACCGCCGTAACGGCAGCGGCCCGCGTGCCATTTTCGTCCACCTCGATGAAGGTGCTGTGCCGCACGGCACTGACGTACAGGCTGTTGTTGGCGGCGCTGCCCATGCTGCGCAGGTCGGCGGCGGACAGGTCGAACAGGTCGGTGATGCCCATGGCCTCCAGCGCCGGGATCAGCTCCAGCTCCGTGCTGCCGGTGAATTTCGGCAGAGCCGTCTCCACCTTGCTGTAATGGTGCTGGTTGATGAGGTCGTAGAGCTTGGTGCCGTTGAGCCCGGACAGGAGCTCCGCCAGGGACGTGCCCTCGTCCGGCAGCAGCGCCGCGAAGGCGTAGCGCCCGCCGGCATAGGGCTTCAGAAAGCCCGTCGCGCCGTGGCCGGAGAGGTAGATGCTCTCCTCGCCCCACATAAATTCCGCGTCCTGCTCCGCGCCGTCAACGTCATGGAATGTGCCGCTGTGAACGCTGCCCTTTTCGTAGGCCGTCTCCCATTTGGCGTCAAAGGCGGCGGCGTTGATGAGGTACAGCATGGTCACCTCGCTGGGCGCGCCCTCCGGCAGGATGGCGTCGATCATGCCGTCGGTGTGCTTTTCCACCCAGGCGTTCACGTCGGTGGGGAGGGTGGCGTCAAAGGCGGAGCGGTAGACCTCCGCTCCGTAGTAGTTGACGCAGGCGCGGAGAAAATCGTCCTCTGCGCGGAACACGTCCCGCAGCCAGAGGGAGTCGGCCAGGGACAATCTGGCGCTTTTGCTGTTGGCGGGCAGGCTCATGCGGAAGGTGTAGAGATAGTCGTTCAACTCGGTGAGGCTCATGCCTGCGGCGTTTTCGATCTGCTTCAGCGTTTCGCCGGAGGCGCCGTTGGCGGTCATGCCCAGGGCGTACAGCACCGACAGGGGCGAGAGCAGCCGGGCGGTGCGGCCCGCGTCGCTGCTCTGGAGCAGGGAGAGGGCGAAGGATGTCACCGCCGTGCCGCCGGCGGACAGGTCGGTGGAGGTATCCAGTCCCTGGGGCTGGATGTCCCGGGTCAGTTCCTGGGCACGGATGCCGCAGCCCAGCAGGGGCAGTACGGTGAGCAGCGCCAGCAGCAGCGCCGCGATACGTTTTTTCAAGGGGCAGTCCTCCTTTCATAGGGCCGTTCACCTATATAGACGCAGCCGCACCGGGAAAAGTTTCCTCGGATGGGGCAAAACGGCGCGGGGCAGATGCCGCTGGCAAAATTATACCGCAGAAACGGTTGGCACGCAACACCCGCGGCGATTTGTCGAAATGTTTTTTCGGAAAGGTGTTGACAGCGCGGGGACGGTGTGGTATTCTAATACTTGACCGGTTCGCCGGTGTGGTGGAATGGTAGACACAGGAGACTTAAAATCTCCCGGCAGCGATGCTGTACCGGTTCGAGTCCGGTCACCGGCACCACCCGGAAAACAAAATATCGCGGGATAGAGCAGTTGGTAGCTCGTCGGGCTCATAACCCGGAGACTTTTCCGATTCTTCGGAGCTCTAAATTCCGCAAAAACTCTATATCGCGGGATAGAGCAGTTGGTAGCTCGTCGGGCTCATAACCCGGAGGTCGGGGGTTCAAGTCCCTCTCCCGCAACCAAACAAAACCGCCGTTTTCGTAGCGAAAACGGCGGTTTTTCTAACTTTTTGAGCAAGTTCAAAATGGAGGGCGAGAAAATAATTCAACTTTAATTCAACTTGCTTTCAAAATTCAAGCTTTTTTCAAAAATACGTCGGCCAGAATGTCAGCGTTTTTCTTGTCGGCTGCTTCTATGACGTGGGCGTAGATGTTGGCCGTGGTGCTGACCTGTGCGTGCCCTAACCGTTTGGAGATAGACACACTATCAACCCCGTTGAAATAAAGCATCGATGCCATTGTGTGGCGGAACGCATGGGGATTGATATGGGGCAGGCCGTGCCGCTTACTGAATTTGGCAAGCCAGTCTGTTACGCTGTCCGGGTGCATGGGCTTTCCGTCGTCCTGCGCGAACAAGAAGCCGCGATTTTGATAGTACTCTCCCAGTCGCAACCGCTCTGCATTTTGCCATGCTCTGTACTGACGCAGGAGCTGCATTGTTTCAGCGGGCAGCGTGACCCAGCGATCAGAGGTTGCAGTTTTGGGCGTGTCCTCATATACGCCGATATCCGGTGAGTAAAGAATGTTGTTGCAGATGTGTACCCGGTTTTGCTCGAAGTCCACCTTATCCCATTTCAGCCCTAGAAGCTCACCTCTGCGGGCACCGGTGATAAGAAACAGGTGTGTGAGCATCTTCCATTTAAGCGGCGCTGTTTCCAATGCGTCGCGGATTGCCGCCACCTGTTCAGGCTGGAAGTAGTTCACTTCCGTCTTGCTGACCTTCGGCAACGTGGCCTTTGCCGCCACGTTGAACGGCACAAGTCCCTCTTTCTCGGCCTGATCTAACACAGTGGAGATCAAACGGTGGTGTTCAAGGATCGTTTTCGGGGACAAGGTTCCGTTATCGCTCTGATACTCAAAAACCCCGGCAGGCTTTAGGCCCATAGCAAGCGCGAGTTTGTCGGCGGCTTCCTTGCTGATCGGCTTACCCTTAACGGCATCGTACACCGCATTGAGAGCCACGCCGCTGCATTCTGCCAGCTTTGCGCGGGTAAGCCCTCGCTTTTTCAGTTCTGCGGCAAGGTCGATTTTGGCTGTTGCGCGTGTGGGGCTTTTTCTGGCACCGGGCTTTGCAAGGTCGGTATATAGGCTATTCAGGTGGTCGGCGCGGAGATCTTTCAGCCGGATATGTCCGATAGCGGGGTATATGCGTCCGGTCAGTTCCTTATATCTGATAACGGTCGAGTGTTTCGCCCCAAGACACTCTTTCATCTCAATCACATAATCGCAGTATGGGCCGAACTTCTGACGGCTGTCGGAAGCAACGCCCTCTTTACACGCTTTTTCAAAGGTCGCGGCGAAAGCTTCGGCCTTTTTTCTTGCGCTCTTTTCTGTCCATGTGGGCGATACCTCGAATGTGGCTGTCCACGGCCTGAGTTGCTTGCCGTCAGCGCCACGGCCACGGTGGACACGGATGGAATAGGAAATCAGCTTCCCGGATTTGTCGCGGCGTTCTTGAATGTTAGCCATTGTATTTACCTCCGATTAAAAAGTCAGAGAAATCGCCGTTATCCAGCTTTTCAATACTTTTTTCCGCTTGGGATTGGCCTATTTTTCCATCTTTTTGCCAAGTATAGACCAACGAATAAAACACGCGCTTATCTTCGCGGGAATCAAAGCTACCTTTTATGTCGCGTAATATCGAGAACAAAAGATTTTGCACCTTATACTGCAAGATATCACTTGTCTTGTATTTTGGCGTGCTTGTAGCGGCAATATTTCCGTTGATGATTTGTGCGTCCTCGCCTTGATCATCGATATAGTCTGTTACCGTGTGAAGCAAGTCTATGAAGTTTGCATCTTCAACAATCAGATTCAAAGTATCGCCCCACCAAGTCATTTTGTTTCCACGCTTTATGTGCAATAGCATATCAACTGACTTCTCGCTTAGTCCTGTAATATCCATGACCGTTTTCGTTTCTATCCGCGGGGTATCAATTTCGCCAAGCAGGTATTGCGCATCGCAATCAAGCAGTTTGCAAAGCAATGTAAATTCGGATAGTGGTGGGTCTGCTTTTCCGCTCTCCCAATTTGATATAGCTTTTCGTTTGCTCTCTACCTGCTTGGCGTAGTCGTCGCCGTTGTCATTTTGGGGAACCATACACATAGCGAGTGAAGCTTGTGACTTGAAACCACATGCTTTTCTCCTATTTGCGATTCTATCTCCAAAATCGTATTTGGTAAAATTATTTCCAAAAATAAAAATCACGCCCCTAAAATTGGAAGTATACTGGTATGGATTTTTCCTCGTTGGCATTGTACCATAGAAGTAGAAGCCGGTCAACGACTTTTGACAAAAATTGAAGAAAAAGGAGGCCTGACTATGCCGGTTTTTAAGACGATTAGACAGACTGCTGCTATGGGGATCTTGTCTGAGCACAGATTGCGGCTCATGGTTGCGGAGGGAACTTGTCCCGGAATCCAAACGGGGAATCGTTTTTTGATCAATGTCACTCTGCTTGCGGAGCTGTTGGACGCAATGAGCCGAAAGGAACAGGAGGCGAGTGCACAATGATGAAAACGGAAAATGCCCGCTCCGCGGCGGCAACCACGGAACGGGCAGAAGCTACAACTCTTGGCGGGGTGGCGGCTTCTTCTGGCTCAAATTCTACCACATCGACGGAACCCCGTCAAGTCGTGTCCGCTGCGCTCTTGGCTGGGGCAGAAAACGCTATTGAGGGGTCTGCTTTGGCGGTAGCACTGGGCTTTAAGGATCGGCGGGCGCTGTCGAAACAAATCGAGCGGGAGCGGCGTAGCGGTCAGCCGATTTGTGCGGCGGTCGCCGGAAACAGCCGGGGCTATTATTTGGCGGGCAATCCCGCTGAGTTGCAGAGGTACATTAAAGCTCTGGATCGACGCATTCGCGAAGTGCGGAAAACACGGGATGCCTGCGGCGAGACGCTTCGGCGCATGACTGGTCAAGAGACCATGTGGGGATGGTGAGCAAATGGCACAGCGCCCCGGAATCATGCTTTACTTTTCTGTGCGTCCCGCCTTAAAACGTCTGGACGCTGAGCAAAAGGGCCAGCTCTTCGATGCGATTCTTGATTACGGAGAGAGCGGCCTTTTGCCAGACTTCGACGGAGTTCTTGGGGTCTGTTGGGACTTCATCCAACCGATGATCGACAAAGACGCGGAAGCTTATCGGGAGAAGTGCGACAGGGCCAAAAAAGCGGTCGAGACACGCTGGGCTAGAGAAAAGGATACGGACGTATACGAACGTATCCCACCGAATACGGAACATACCAATACCAATACCAATACCAGTACCAAAAACAAAGACAATTTCAACTCAAGTTCAATGACAAAAGCAAACACAGGCACAATGTCAACTGTGGGGGGTATAAGGGGGGAGCCGTTTGCTTCTTCCGATGCCGACACAGACTATCTCATATCTGAGGAAAAGAAGCGCACAGCCATTCAACGCATGAAAGACTACGGGAAAGGACTGTGACGGAATGTGAAAAATGCGGCAAAAAGAGGCACATAAAAAAAGAAAAAATTACAGGGGATTTCTCCGACAAAAAAGCCCAAAAAGGCTATGGAGCAAACAACGGCTACCAACGGTGATTTAGAAAGGGACAACATGAGCAATGTTTTTCAGGATTTTCCATTAGTCGATGTCCACGGCAGGCGATACCGTGAATTTGGGCGAGGTTGCAGAGAATATGCGCCGAGCCTTGTAACTTCTGCGGGAACCCTCCCCGCCGGAACCATCATAAAGAAATCGACACCACCGGAACCGCCTGCCACACACGGCAAGGACTGCCCCTTTAAGGGCGGTCTATATCCCCGCTGCACCGAAGATTGCACCTTTTTTGTAGGTGATATGTGCAAGCTGGGGACGGCGCAGGCCGGGAAATGGTGCCCGATGCCTGCACACTTGACTTGCGGCCATAGCTGCATGATGTATAACGACGGACGCTGCACCATCTTTGCAGCAGAAAGGAACACAAAATGAGCCAGTACAACCGCTTTGCAAAAGACCTTGACGCCGCTTTTAAGGCGGCACGGGACGAATACGCCGCCGCGTATAACGCAGTAGAGCAGGCCCGAAAAGCCATGCAGGACGCAGGATCGGACGCGCTGAAAAGGCAGATTGCCACGCTTCAGCTCCAAGAGGCGGAAAACAGCCTGCGCAAAGAAACGGCCCGCATCTGGACGGAGTTTGACGCAAAGGCCGCAGACCTCCGCCGTGCATTGGAAACGGAATTGAAGACAAGCGGCCTTGCAGACCCCGCCGCCGTTGACGGCAACGCCGTGGAGCTGATGAAAACCGGCGTTCTTAGTGCGGATGATTATTTCAACCTTGCGGAAAAGTACGACGGGAACTCGACCATGCTAAAGCTGATCGGGCACTATGCAAGGGAAGCAGCAGGCAGCGCCGACGACCGAAAAGACAAGGTCGCTTTAACCGTTCTCGCGCAGGATTGCGCCAAAGGCACGGGAAAGACGCTGAAAGCGTGGGATGACATGATGACCGCCGCCAACTATTGCAGCGGGCGCGGCGGCAGCGGCAGCCAGCGCAACACGCCTGCCCACACTATCAGCATGGGCGAACTGTGGGAGCAGCTTTCCGGCGAGATCGTCGAGAGCTTCTAAATTCTTTAAGGAGTGATACACAGGCCACCGGCCGGAGAAAGACCGGCAGTCAGCAGCAAGGGCGGCGGGATTGCCTATCCTTTGTCCCCTTGCGAAGTCCCGCCCGAAGAACGGCGGCGGGCAGCGTTCTAAGGCACCAGAGCGCGGGAGTATTAGTGCCATGTCCCATTATCCCCAGTATAGCAAGAAGCCCACAGGAGCGCTCCTGTGGGCTTTGACACGGCGAAAGAGATCATCCAGCAGAGCAAAACGGAGCCGCCGAAAAAAGAAACGCCGCGTGCTTCTAGTTCTCGCGCGTTATCGTGTCCGCAAACTAAAGACAGAAAAACCAAGTGGTCAAAGCGACCACTTGGTTTGTAACATCTGGCAAAAAGCGGGTGGCTCATTCCCTTACCCCTCTCCTTGCCCCTCAGAAGCCGCAGGAGCGCCGTTGTCCCGCTCCATAGTCTTTTCGGTGATTGCCCGGTTGATGAAGCCGTTCACGCTTTCGCTACGGGCTTCTGCGTGGGCTTGCATTACAAGGCGCTCCCTGCGTTATTTCTGCTTGAGGGCTTTCTTTTGTTCGCTTTCTATTTGCTTGACGCTCTTTTCCGGTGTTGGAAGATCTTCCGGCATGGTTCCTCCGAGTTCCTCTATTGTCTTGCGAACCTTCTGACCGACTGCGTAATGTGTTTTGTTTGCAGCGCGCTTCCCCTGAACTTTATCTCTCCGCAGCTTTTCTTCCGTCTGTGTGGCGCGGAAGAGGTTTGCGGCAAGCTCCGTGCTTCCCATGTGGTCAAGAATGTCCTGTCCCTTTTTCAGCCCTTTGCGCTGCCGGATATCAGCGGCTTTCAGACCGTTATATAAGCCCATATAGCCATAGTTCTGAAAAATTGCATAGTCGATAGGTTTAATAACACCAGCGTCATGAACTGCATCGGCAAGGGCAGAGTTATGACGTTTCATTTCGTTGCGAATAGCAAGACGCTTTTGATCCTCGGAAAGCTGTTCATAGTCCTCTACAAGCTCCTGCTGCCGGGCCTTTACCGCAAAATAGGTTTGTCCGAGAGCTATGATTTCCTTTCGAGGATCACCATTCTGCACAATCAAATAGCAGGCATACCGGGAAAGCATGATATCATCGAGCCGCTTCACACCGCCGCGCGGCATTGGTGATGTTTTGTTGACGTCAACAAAACATTCCTCAACGACTTGCCCACTGTTTTGACAGGCGATTTTCGCTTTTTCAATAACAGTCGAGAAGTTTCTCCATTCTGTGTATTCCAACACACGCTGTAAATCTCTCGCATACCAAAACTCTTGTCCACTCTCGGTGTAGTGTTTTATGTTTTCAAATGTCTGCTCACTATATTCTACCATTTCTTCGTTTTTAGCTTCATCGTCAAAAAAGTAAAAAAACATATAGCGTGCCTCCGTACTATTTATTTACGCCCCGTTAAAATCACCTCTACGGCATTCTGGGGTCCGGTTCGATTAAAAAGGAATCAACACCGCCGCTCAAAACGCCGATCCTCTATTTTACAATAGCATAGCTTCAGTATTCTTTAGCGGTGAAGGTTAAAACGCAACACCACGCTCCGTGCAGAGT
>OIYS01001686.1_pt1 | contig 10507 bp, 10 predicted proteins | sample 1588271 | NCBI WGS metagenome assembly OIYS01 (sample SAMN03283286) | human gut metagenome | biome: human-associated habitat; material: feces | host: Homo sapiens | place: Peru | collected 2012
AGATATTTTAATAGTTAAGGGCTTATATGATAATGATGGTATTGTTGATAATTTAACTATTATTTTAAGTACTTTAATTTGTTTAGGAATAGAATTGATGTTATATCTAAATCTAATACCTAATAATTCTAAATATATAAAGACTTTTGAAAATTCTAGATTGAATATGATGATTATTTCATTGGATGGAACTACTATTTATAAAACTAAAGCTTTTTCGGTATTAGATAATAATATTTTATTAGATATTAAAAATGGATGTGTAAAAGATACTTATAAAGATAATGATGTTATTTATAATATTAAGAAAAATAAAGATAGTTATGTAATATTTAAAAAAGATATTAGTAAGTTGAATAAATATAGAAAATTGATTTCTAAAAAACAAAAAAAATTATTATTACAACAAGATGGTTTAAAGAAAGAAGAGAAAATTAAAAAAGAATTATATAAGATTAATTTAAGAAAAGAGGTTATTATAAAATTAGAAGATAGCTTAAATGATAAAAGAGAAAATATTAAGAAAATATTAGATAAGAAAGATATAAATAGAGATGATTTAGAAAAAATAAAGTTATTAATAGCTTATTGTAAAAGAAAGAGTTTTTTAATAATATCAGAATTTAATGATGATATTTATAATGAAGTTGGTATTAAATTAGTTGTAAAAGAATTATTAGATGATGGTCTTGTTTTTGATATTAATGGAGAAGTTATTGTTAATAAGATGAGGATTGATAGTTTTATAATGGCAACTATTTATGAAGTAATATTTAATGTTATAGAAAATATTAATAATACTAATATTATGATATTTATAAAAAAAGATAAGGCTACTATAAAGATAAATATTATGGTTGAAGGTGATCAAAAAATTAAAGATAAATTAATTTTAGATAAGAATATAGTAATAACAGAAGAGGACTATGATAATGATGTTAATCTTAGTTTTACTATTAAAGAGAGGATATAATTATGGAAGTAGTTATTAGTTTATTATCTTTTCTTATAATATTAGAAATTTATAATGTAGTAGTTTTATATTTAAGAAAAGAAAAAAATATTATGAGTAGAGTTATTAGAACGATAATATTAGTTTTCAGTATATATGTTTGCTACAGAGATTTGAATTATTCAAATACTGAGTATTATGATGTTGTCTATTTTTATTTATCTATTATATTAATATTTTATATACTTATAACAACAATATATACAGTAATTAAAAAGAAGAAATATATTTCAATACTTTCTGTAAAGAAGGCTATTGATTTAGATATTAATGGTATTATGTTTTTAAATAGTGATGGGGATATAATTTTAATTAATAATACCATGAAGAAGATATTAGATTATTTTAATATTAAGAATAATTATATAGATAGTATATTAAAATTAGGGTTTAGAAGTGATCATTTAATTAAATGTTTGGATAAAGTTTATCAGTTAAATATAGTTAATAATATTGAAATAGTTATGGTAGATGTTACAGATATTTATAAGTTACAAGAGGTAATAGAAGTACAAAATATTAATATAGATAAGAATAATAAAAAGATCTTAAAGTCTTTAGATAATCTTGAGAAAATAGAGAAGACTAAAAATTTAATGAGGTTGAAAAATGAATTTCATGATTTATTAGGACATAGATTATCATTATTTCAACAGTATCTTAATAATAAAGATTTAGATGTTGATAAAGATGACATTAGTTTTATGATTGATAATTTATTTTTAGATGAAGATAGAGATTTAGATAATAATTCTAAGTTAGAAAAACTTATTAGTGTTTATAAGTTGTTTGGTATTAATATAGAAATTAAAGGAAAGTTGCCTAATGATAATGATGTGGCTTTGATCTTTTTTGAAATAATTAGAGAGGCTATTTCTAATGCGATTATACATGCTGATAGTAAGAATATTAAAATTTTGGTAAAAGAGGATTTAGAAAAAATAGAAATGACTATTACTAATGATGGACAACATCCTAATAAGTTTATAAATGAAGGGGAAGGTATTAAGGGTATGAGAAGGAAATTAAATGATATAGGTGGATATTTGACGATAGATTCTCATGATAATTTTGTTTTAACGGTATTAGTGCAAAAATAAAATAGGATTAATTTCCTATTTATCTAATTCTGGTATTATATAACCATTTCCAATACAGAAGACTAATAGTTTAGAGATACTTTCAAAACCTAGTTTATTTAGAATATTAGAAATATAATTTTTTAGAGTTCCTGTTGTTATATTTAATTTTTTAGCGATATGTTCTCTTTCATATCCAGAACATAAAAGAGTTAGAATTTTTAACTCTTTTTCAGTTAAATCCTTAAAACATTTATTATCATCATTATAATCTACATTATCTGGGAAAAGTTTATAACCATTTAATACTTGTGTTATAAAGACTAGTAGTGCATCACTTTCAATATTTTTATATATAAAACCATCTAAGTTAGCAGCTTTAGCTTCATTTAAGAAGGATACTTCAGGAATACCAGTTATAGCTAAAACTTTGATTTTATTACCATATTTGTCTTTAACTTTTTTACCATTAGAAATACCAGATGAATTATTTTTAGTACAGATATCTGTTAAAACTAAATCAGGACTATATTTATCACAAAGATTTAACATAGTAGAGGCATCATCTGATGTTGCTACTACTTCGAATGATGAAGACAGAGTTTTTTTTAACATATCATTTAGTATTAGTTGGTCTTCAATTATAATTATTTTTTTAGACATAAAGTTTTCACCTCATTAATTACATTTATATTATCATAGATTAGATAAAAAGGGTATTTATATTTATAATTTGTGATTTTATTCACTTTTTTATAGTGTATTTTATTACTCTTGGCATGCAGGAAATAGTTTATATTTTAAGTATAATATTATTAGAGGAGTTGCGTTTATGTCTAAGAGTAGGGAAATAGAAGTAAAAGATGTGGATAAAAAAAGGAGGATAAAAATAATAATAAATTATTCATAGTTTTGGAAATTGTTTTATTAATTATTTTACTTTTCTTATTATGTTTTTTTAATAGAAAATTTGAAGTTAGATTTGACTATAATGATGGTAGAGATGATAAGATTGTTTATGTTAAATATAATAATACAATAAAAAGGAAAAATATTGATACTAAGAAAAAGCTTGGTAATTCATTTATAGGATGGTTTTTAGTTACTAAAGATAGTAATGGTAAGGAAAAGGTTACGAATAAGAAGTTTGATTTTAAGACTAAAATTAATAAGAAAACTAAGTTAAAAGCTATATATGAGCCTGGAGTTGAGCGTATTACTATTAATTTTTATAGTAGAGGTGGTTCTGAAGTGGAATCTATTACTATTGATAAGGGTAGTGAATTAAGTTTTCCAGGAAATCCTACAAGAGATGGGGATAACTTTAAAAACTGGGAAGATAAGGATGGTAATCTAGTTAATAATAATACTTCATTTGAAGATAGTAATACTTTATATGCAGTATGGGAAAAAGTTGAAGAAGCGAAAAGGACGAAAAGCCTGAGCAAAAGCCAGCTGAATAGTCTAAAGTAGGATCAATTACTTTTGTAATTGATAGAAGTGCAATTCATAGAAATGGTTATGGAGCAAAGACTACGGCTAGCGTGGTTAATGGAACTGGTGAAGTTAGATATGAGTTAGTTGATACTGATAGTAGATGTGTTACAGTAAATTCTAGTACTGGTGACATTAGAGCAACGGGTTCTGAATGTAGTGGATGAGTAACTGTTACAGTTAAAGCAGTTCTACCTTCAGGAAAGAGTGCTACAGCAACAACATATATAGAAAAGGATTTAGGTGTTCGTTATACATTTAACAATAATACTTATTATCAAAATTTTACTAATGATGAAATGGGAGAGAAGACCTAATACATTTACTTTGGTTGCTAACCAAGATGTAGCTTGGGCCGGTTCTTGCAATAACTCATATTTTGTAAGTATTGGTTATACAATAGTTAGAGGAGAGGGTTCTGGTACAACTTATAATAGTGAGTATATTTGTTATAATGCATCAGGTGATATGAGGGAAGCAAATGTTAGAGTAACCGCTACTACGAGGAGTGGACAAAAATTAACGGCATCTATGGTTAAATATGTAGCATAACAAATTACTTTAGGAGATTTTAAATATATGGCAAAGGCATGATTCTTGTCATATATTTTTATGCATTTTTTATTACTTCTGGCATATATGCTAAAAGTACTTTATTTAATATAATTAATTATGAAAGGAGAATATATGAAAAATAAAATGAAGAAGTATTTACTAACATCATTATTTACATTTGTTGGACTTTTTGTTGTAGGTGTTATGAATGTAGAAGCTAAAGACTATGATGTTTATGTAAAGGGAGTACGTTTAACTGATACAACTAATGTGGTTACTTGTGGTGATGGAACACTTACTTACAATGATAGTACTAAAGAAATTATTTTAGATAATGCTACTATTACCTCAGATCTTGAAACTGTTGATATTATTAATATTACTAATACTACAGAAACATTTAAAATTGTGTTAAAAGGTAATAATACTATTACTGTTACTGGTAAGGATTCTTTTGCTATAAGAACAAGTAAAAATATTATAATATCAGGCGATGGAAAATTAACAGCACAAACAATTTACCCAACTATTAAAGGTGAAATTATAACTATTGATGGTGCAAAATTAGATTTGACTAATACCAAGGAATATTCAACAGCTATTGAAGCTGTAAATGGATTATTTATTAAAAATGGTTCTAAAGTAGAAGCTAAGGGTTGGGGCTCTGCTATATCATCATTTGTTAAGATGGAAATAAGTGATAGTGAATTGTTTTTGGAAGCAACTGGAGATCAATCTAATGCTATTTTTGTAAAGAAAGAAAATGGTGTTGGTACTTTAGTTATTAAAAATTCTAAAATTAAGGCTAAAAGTGGTTATGCTAATGTTTACAGTGCTAGTACAATGACATTGTCAAATTCTACATTTGATTTAGAAAGTGGTGCTGGAGGGATTTGGTCTGATTCGACAGTAGCTCTTAATAATTGCAATGTTTATTTGAAAGATGGTAATTATGGTATTGGTTCAGATGATGGAATTGATATTGATGGTGGTTCATATGAAATAAATGCTAGAAATTATGCTTTTATGGGTACACCTACATTATCAAATTTTGAAAACAAGGTTGTATATGGAGGGAATAGTAAGGAAGATTCATATCTTTTAACAGAGCCATATAGTTTGGGAAGATATAGTTATGTTAAAACACTTTCTAAATTTACTTTTAGTGTAGTAACAGATGAGAATAGCGAATCTGATATAACTGATGAATTAATTATTGTTGAAGGTGAAAACAAAGAAGTTAATATTAAGGCCAAAGATGGATACAGAATAAAATCACTTTTAGTAAATAATGAAGAAATACAGTTACCAGATGATGGTAAGTTGACATTTAACAGTATAGATAAAAACATAGTTATTAAAGTTGTATCAGAGAAAGTACCTGTTGAGGTAGTTAATCCAGAAACAACTGACAATATTTTAATTTATGTAATAACTTCATTTCTATCAATATTTGGATTAGCTGGAGTTATATTATTAACTAAAAAATATAATAAAATGAATGCATAATAGTTTTATTTAGTTTATATTTTGTGCATTATGGAGGTAAATAATATTTGCTTCCTTTTTTTTATCTTATAGAGAAATTCAAAGTTAGTAAGAATTTAAAAGTAATGAGAAACTGAAAAACTGGATATTTTTTCTAAACATATTAAACGTGATATAATATAAGAAGGAGGAAATATGAAAAAAATAATAATTGGTACAATCATACTATTTGTATTAGCGATACTTGTTTTCTTTTTAACATATATAACATTAGAAAATACTTTAGATAATGAGATGATGTATTCTCCAAAGTTTGATGAAACAACATTCGAATTTTCTGGGAAAAGTGAAAATTTTAGTTTTGATACGGGAAAAGTATATTTAGAAGGTAATGAGAGAAGAATATATATATCTGATTTCAAGCAAAATAGAAAAATTTCAGATTTAAAAAAAGAACTTGTTTATGTATATTTTGAGGATGAGATATGGCAGACTAGGGAAAACAACAGCAAGCTAAATAAAATTAATTCTAGATTGGAAAGTTTGAGTTTTTATGAAGGTGGACAGGTTTGTACGGAATGTGAACAATCAGTATTAGATAGCGTTACTGAACAAGATTTTAAAGATAAAATCAAAATAATAATTGAATATTGTACATCTAAATCTTGTAAAAAAGAAAAATTTAAATTAAAGTATGTATCTTAAAAAACAATTAAAAATAATAATTTGATAGTATAATTTTTTCTGTGAATTATGAAGGCTAGAATATTCTAGCTTTTTATTGTATAATCATTTAGGTGATTTAAGCGGATGTAGATAATAAAAAGAGATGTTCTTGGTGTAATTTGAATAATAATCTTTATGTTTTATATCATGATAATGAATGGTGTAAATTGAACTTAGATGAAGATTATTTATTTGAAATGTTAATTCTTGAGTCATTTCAAGCTGGTCTATCTTGGGAATGTATTTTAAACAAGAGAGATGATTTTAGAGTAGCATTTGATAATTTTAATATAGATAAGATTATTAATTATGATGATATAAAAATTAATGAACTATTAAATAATAAAAAAATAGTTAGAAATAAACTTAAGATTAAGGCTGCTATTAGTAATTCTAAAATATTTAGAAAAATGGAGGATGAGTTTGGATCTTTTGGAAATTATTTAAAGGGTTTTTGGAATGGTAAAATTATTTATGAAGTTAATAAGACTACTTCGAAATTATCAGATAATATTTCTAATGATTTAATAAAAAGAGGGATGAAGTTTGTAGGGAGTACCATTATTTATTCTTATTTATAGGCTATTGGTATTGTTTATGTCCATGTTTTAGATTGTTTTATGTATAATGGGTAGTTTTTAATTATTTGTTTAATTCTGGCATTATATAACCATTTCCAATACAGAATACTAATAATTTCGATATGCTTTCAAATTCTAATTTATTTAATATATTAGAGATATAATTTTTTAGGGTTCCCGTTGTTATATTTAGTTTTTTAGCAATATGCTCTCTTTCATATTCAGAGCATAAGTATGTTAAAATTTTTAGTTCTTTTTCAGTTAAATTATTAAATTGATGGTTGTTATTATTAATATTATCTGGAAATAGCTTATATTCATTTAGTATTTGTGTAATAAATGTAAGTAGGGTTTCACTGTCAATATTTTTATAAATAAGACCATCTAAATTAGCTTTTTTTGCTTGACTTAAGAAAGTTATTTCTGGTAAGTCTGTTATGGCTAAGATTTTTATTTTGTTACCATGTTTATCTTTTACTTTTTTATCATTAGAAATTCCAGACGAGTTATTTTTGGTACTTATATTTGTTAAAACTAAGTTTGGTTGATGTTCATCACATAATTTTAACATATCTTTAGCATCATCACTTGTTGCAACTACATTATAAGTATCGTTAATAAACTTTTTTAGTGATCATTTAATATTATTTGTTCTTCAATAATAATTATTTTTTTTCTTCATAATATCACATTTTTTATTTATAGTAACATTGATTTATTAAAAATGGTATATTTATTACTACTATTTGTGATTAATTTCACTTTTATTTATTTGTTTTTATGACTTTTGCCATATAGTAATTATTTTATATATTACGTATAATAGTTTTAGAGAGGAGTATTTTATGAGTGAGAATGATAAGGAATTAAAGGGAAAGGAAAAAATTCTTAGTAAAAGCAAAGTTTTTTTTATCATTTTTGGATTATTAGCTGTGGTAGTTTTAATATTTTTGCTATGGTTTTTTAATAGGAAGTTTGAGGTTTCTTTTGATTTGGGTAATGGAACTAAAGGGGTAACTATTAGTGTTAAATATAATAAAACCATTGATAAGAGTGCTATTAAGGATAAAAATGATTTAGGGGATGACTTTATTGGTTGGTATGAGGTTATAGGAACAAAAAATGGAAAAGATGTTTTAGCAAAAGATGTTTTTGATTTTAAAAAGAGTATTGATAAAAATATTAAATTAAAAGCTGTATATAGTAAAAAACCAGAGACAATCACTATTACATTTGATTCAAATGGTGGTAGTAAGGTTAATTCAATTACTATAAATAAAGGTGTTGAGTTAACATTACCTGAAGAGCCCACTAAAGATGGATATAAGTTTGTTACTTGGGAAGATAAAAATGGGGTACCAGTTTATAATAAGGCCTTATTAGATGAGAGTATAACTTTGTATGCTAAATGGGATGAGGTTGAAGAAAAGGTAGAAAAAGGCAAAAAAACAGAGCAATCTAAAAATAATGAAAATAAAAAAGATTCTCCAAAAGAAGTGGTTTATTATTGTGATAAAGGCTATACATTAGAAGGAAAGAAATGTACTAAAACTGAAACTAAAAATGCTAATGGAAGATGTCCACAAGGATATAATGGTGGTGCCTGGGATCGTGAATATTGTTTAACAGAAATAGATGTTGATTATGAATGGGGCTGTGTGGATCACGGTAGCTATAAAGCTAGTGAGGCAGTTTATGATGAGAGTAATGGTATGTGTTATTATAGAAAAGATTATAATGAATCTAATCCAGGATATTGTTCAAGTCATGGAAGAGTGTACTATAATGGGGCCTGTTATTATGCTTCTTTCCGTCATGAAGAAATAGGATTTTGTCCATCTGGTGGTACAAAAAATTCTAGTGGCATGTGTGAGTTAAGAATAAATAAGCTCTTCTATTGTGAAGATGGTTATGAATTAAATGGTAAAAAGTGTAGTAGAACGTTAACTGTCGATGCTAAGAAAAAATAATAAAAAAAAGTCTATCAACTTTTAAATTGTTGTTGAAGAGGTATATTATAAAAGATATACTTCTTTTTTGGTGAAAATTATTAGTGAGAGAAGTATATTAATAATTTTAGTAGGTATTATATATTAATTATGCAATTATGTATATTTAACATAAATTATATTGAAGTTTGCATTATTAATTATTATATAATATGTGATTGGAGGGAGTCTATGCATAATAATTGTAATTGCGGTGGTAAACATGAAACTCCAACTGGATATAAATATTGTTATATACAGGGACCAAAAGGTGAGAGGGGGCCACAAGGACCTTCAACTATTGAGGTTGGAAAAACTGATACTTTAGATGCTGGCAGTGAGGCTGTAGTTGAAAATGTCGGAACAGTGCAGGATGTTGTTTTAAATTTTAAAATACCTAGGGGAATAAAGGGTGACAAAGGTGAACAGGGAATTCAAGGTGTTCAAGGTGAAAAAGGTGATGTTGGAATTCCTGGCCCACGAGGCCAAAAAGGAGAGAGAGGTGTTCAGGGACCGTCTACTATTCAAATAGGTTCAGTGGAAACAGTAGATTCTGATGAAGGAGCTGACGTTATAAATGTTGGTACTCCTATGGATGTTGTTTTAGATTTTAAAATACCTAAAGGTATTAAAGGTGATAGGGGGGATATAGGTCCTAGAGGATTACCTGGTGAAATTGGTAGAAGTGAACATATTGCTATAGATGAGACAGAAACCCTCGAACCAGGGGAACCAGCTCAAGTAATGGATACGTTTGAAAACTTGGTTCATCATCTTTCTTTTCTTATACCTAAAGGTGCTAAAGGCGATGTAGGACCTCCAGGCCCTGCTGGTCCTTCTTTTATATCTGCTTATGGACTTAGATATTCGATGATTGAAACTCAGCTTAGTTTGGTACAGGGAGTGGATACGGTCATACCTTTACCTGAAAAGGGCGTGGCTCTTTTTACTGATTATCCTGATAATAATTCCATAAAGATTAAAGAAACAGGAGTTTATTTGATTTCGTATTTGTTATGTGGTGCTACTAATGAAGATTGTTCTATAACATTGTCTATTAGAGCTAATGATTTGCTTCAGCCAGCGACTAATGCCACTAGTGAGTTTCAAGCTCAGATAATTAATAGTATAAGTGGTACAACTATTGTATCACTTCAAGAAAATGACGCTGTGACGCTGAATGCTAAAGCATCCATGGCCGTTAATTTAATATTTAATGGTAGTACTAATGCTATGTTGAGTGTTATTAAGATACATTAGGTAAAATAGCATAATATAAGTTTAAGCAGTTAATTACCTATAAATGAGGTCTTAACTGCTTTTTGGCTACAAATTATTGGATAAAATATTAGAAGGTTATTGCATATTATTCCTTTATAAGTGGATTGAAATTTTCAATTGCTTCAACTAATTTTGGATGTTCAATAATAAAGTGTATTGTTGGATTTGAACTCTTTGAAATGATTACATAATGATTTTTAATAAATGTTATAGTTATATTTTTGAATGTCTTGTTATCTGCATAGTTCATTTCATAATTATTTACTTTTGTTGTGTATTCATTAGTTTGTTTCAAATGTTCCA
>OIYS01001687.1_pt1 | contig 10507 bp, 12 predicted proteins | sample 1588271 | NCBI WGS metagenome assembly OIYS01 (sample SAMN03283286) | human gut metagenome | biome: human-associated habitat; material: feces | host: Homo sapiens | place: Peru | collected 2012
CCCCGGCGCAGCGGGTCGGCCACGATGCTCTTGCGCAGGTAGCCATCAGTATAGCCCCGGCGCACGCCCTCGTGGATGGCAGCTTCAAAGCTGCCGTCGATGTGCACATCGGTGCCCAGCTCCACGAACACGCAGGCCATGCCGGTATCCTGGCAGATAGGCAGGGCCTTTTCCTTTGCGGCGCTCAGGTTGGACCACAGCAGGTCCAGCGTATTTCTGGCCAGCGGCCACGGCTCTTCCTCCCGGGCCTTTTCCAGCGCAGCCTGCACATCCTGCGGCAGCTGGGTGTTGGCCTGGATGCAGAGCCGTGCCACCGTATCGGTAATGCTCTGTGCGGAGATCGTTCTCATGCCTGCGCCCTCCGCTTACAGCCGTGCCACGCCGGTCTCGCGGGCAGCCTTTGCCACGGCATTTGCCACAGCCTCGGCCACGCGGGGGTCGAACGCGCCGGGGATGATGTTCTCCTCGCTGCGGTCGGCGTCGGTGATAAGGTCTGCAATGGCGTAGGCCGCAGCCAGCTTCATCTCATTGTTGATATCCCGGGCGCGGACGCTGAGTGCGCCCTTGAACAGGCCGGGGAAGCACAGCACGTTATTGACCTGGTTGGGGAAGTCGCTGCGGCCGGTGGCCATCACCCGCACGCCGCCTGCCTTGGCTTCGTCCGGCATGATCTCCGGGGTGGGGTTGGCCATGGCAAAGACGATGGCGTCCTTGTTCATGGTCTTGCACAGCTCAGTGGTCAGGATGCCGGGCTTGGACACGCCAATGAACACATCGGCGCCTTCCAGCGCCTCCTTCAGGCCGCCCTTGACCTGGCGGGGATTGGTCACCTCGCCCAGCCAGTTCTTGTGTGCCTCGGCGCTGTTGCAGCCCTTGTACAGGGTGCCGAACTGGTCTACCGCGATGATATCCTTTGCACCGGCGGTCATGAGCATCTTGATGATGGCGGTACCGGCAGCGCCGGGGCCGTTGAGCACGATGTGCACATCTTCCATCTTTTTGCCCACCACGCGCAGGGCGTTGATGAGCGCAGCAGTGACCACGATGGCGGTGCCGTGCTGGTCATCGTGGAACACGGGGATGTCCAGCTCGCGCTCCAGCGTTTCCTCGATCTCAAAGCACTCCGGGCTTTTGATATCCTCCAGATTGATGCCGCCAAAGGTGGGCGCAATGGCCTTGCAGGCAGCAATGACACTGGCCGCATCGTGGGCATCGATGCAGATGGGGAAGGCATCCACGCCGCCAAATTCCTTGAACAGCACAGCTTTGCCCTCCATCACCGGCAGACCCGCCTCCGGGCCGATATCGCCCAGGCCCAGGACAGCGGAGCCGTCGGTGATGACGGCGCACAGGTTGTGCCGCCGGGTCAGCTCATAGGATTTGTTTACGTCCTTCTGAATTTCCAGACAGGGGGCGGCCACGCCGGGGGTGTAGGCCAGGGACAGGTCGTCCTTGGTGGCGCAGGGCACGGTGCAGGTGACCTCGATTTTGCCGCCCCACTGCTTGTGCAGCCGCAGGGATTCTTTCGCGTAGTCCATGTGATGATTCCTCCTTATAATTGCTTATTCATAATTTACACTATTTTCCCCAATTTGGAAAGACCCGGGAAAAGAAAAAACTTAAGTTCTTGCATTCTGCCCAAAGCTGTGGTATTCTAATAGATAGAATTCGGAAAAATGAAGGAGGGGGATTGCTGTGAATCTCCATGAATCCGGGGAGATGTACCTGGAGGCCATTCTGGTGCTGAACCAGAAAAACGGCTTTACCCGCAGCGTGGATGTGGGCGAGTATCTGGGATATTCCAAGCCCAGCGTCTCCCGGGCAATGGGCATTCTGCGTAAGGGAGGATATGTGCGGGTGGAGGACACCGGAGCCCTGATTCTCACCGACGCGGGCCGGGAAGTGGCGGAAAAAATCTACGAGCGGCACACGGTGCTGTCCCGGCTGCTGATTGAGCTGGGGGTATCGGAGGGCACCGCCCTGGCGGATGCCTGCAAGATGGAGCATACCATTTCCGATGAATCCTTCCGGGCTTTGAAGCAGCACTACGCAAATTGGATGGAGAAAAAACCGGTGTGAGTTTCACACCGGTTTTTTCACGGGTTTTTGTACACACTGAAAATTGACAGATTGTGGGCCGGTTGCTATAATAAAAAGGTTTCTGGAGGATGAACCATGAGTAATTGCGAAAATTGCGGCGGCTGCGCCGGGGGCTGCGACGGCTGCTCCGGCTGTGCCCGGGAGCTGGTGGTAAGCCCCGGGGAAATCGAATTTCTGAAAAAACTGGGTCAGTATGCCTTTTTGCCGGTAGCCCGGAAAATGGGAGATCTGACCCCCTGCTATCCGGAGCCGGATGCCCCGGAGAATATTTCCCTGATCTTGCAGCTGCTGGAAAAAAAGAACCTGGTCTCTCTGGACTATGACAAGCCCCTGAAAGGGGAGTATGGGCTCGCCTATGAGAGCCTTCCCATCCGGGGCAGCATGGCGCTGACCCAGCGGGGCCAGCAGGTGCTGGAAATGCTGGAGTATCAGGGAATGACAGAAGAGTAAAACGAGGTAAGACAGAAATGAACTTTCAAGAGTACCGGGCCGGAGTCAACCGAGGTCTTCCGGTGGGAATGGGCTATTTTTCCGTGAGCTTCGGATTCGGAGCCATGGCGGTGAGCCAGGGCCTTTCCGCCTGGAGCGCCACATTGATTTCCCTGACCAATCTGACCAGTGCCGGTCAGTTTGCGGGGCTGACGGTAATTGTGGCGGCGGCCACCCTGTGGGAAATGATTCTGACCCAGCTGATCATCAACAGCCGCTATGCCCTGATGAGTCTGGCTTTGAGCCAGCGGATGGGCGAAAAAATCGGATTGCTGCCCAGGCTTTTCATTGCCTTTTTCAACACCGACGAGATTTTCGCCCTGGCCATGGCGAGGACGGAGCCGTTGACGGTGCCCTATCTGCTGGGCTTGGGGACGCTCCCCATTGTGGGCTGGACCCTGGGTACCCTGTGCGGCGGTTTGGCGGGCTCCGTGCTGCCCCATTCCATCCAGGCGGCATTGGGTGTCATGCTCTACGGCATGTTCGTGGCCATTGTGATTCCCCCTGCCAAGCAGGATCGGAAGGTTCTGGTTTCCGTGATTCTGGCGCTTCTTTGCAGCAGTGCCTTTGCCTGGATACCCATGCTTCAGCAGGTGTCCGCAGGCATTTCCATCGTCATCTGCACCGTGGCGGCGGCGGGCATCTGCGCCTGGTTGCTGCCCATTGAAGAAAAAGAGGAGGCGGCCGCGTGAATCTGTATGTGTACATTCTGACCATGGCTCTGACCACCTATCTGATTCGGGTGCTGCCCCTGACCATTTTCCGCAAGCCCATCCGCAGCCGGTTTCTGCGCTCCTTCCTCTATTATGTGCCCTATGTGTGCCTGACCGCCATGACCTTCCCGGCCATCCTGTCCAGCACGGCCTCGGTCATCAGCGGGGCGGCGGCTCTGGCAGTGGCGATCCTCCTTGCCTACCGGGGCAAGAGCCTGATCGTGGTGGCACTGAGCAGCAGCGCGGCGGTACTGATTGTGGAATTTCTGCTGAAAATGATGGGGGTGTTGGCATGATTCGCAAGGCCTGCAAGGCGGATATTCCGGCGATTGCCGCTATTTATGACCGGCTTCACGATGCCGAGGAGGCAGGGAAGGCGGAAATCGGCTGGGTTCGGGGGGTGTATCCCACAGAGGGAACAGCCCAGGCGGCTTTTGAGCGGGGCGACCTGTTTGTCATGGAAGAGGGCGGGGTGGTGGTAGGCGCGGCCATTGTCAACCAGACCCAGGTGCCGGAATACTACGGCGCGCCCTGGGAGTTTCCTGCCAGCGAGGAAGAGGTCATGGTGCTGCACACCCTGACCATCGACCCCAATACCGCAGGAAAGGGCTACGGCAAGACTTTTGTGGCCTTTTATGAGCAATACGCCCGGGAAAACGGCTGCCGTGTTCTCCGGATGGACACCAACCGGCGCAACGCCCGGGCAAGAAAAATGTACGCCGGCCTTGGCTACCGGGAAATCGGCATCGTGCCCTGCGATTTCAACGGCATTTCCGGAATCGGGCTGGTTTTGCTGGAAAAACCATTGTTCTGCCCAGAAGGAAAAAATAGGAAAAATTGTTAAATAACTGTGTATCTTCCCGGTTTGTCTTGACAAACCGGGAGGCTTTTGTTATAACTTAACCCAGAAGAGGGAGTAGTCGGCGGGAAAGCCCGGGGCGGAATCGACATACTGGGGAAACCCCGGTTCCACCTGAAATGACGAGACTTGGAAGGCCGGCTCAGTCTCTTTGCAGCTTCTGTGTCGGTTAAGGGAAACTTCGGGTTTCCTAAGGAAACTCTGAATAAATCGTCGGCGGCTGGACAGCGGATCTTTTGCTCCCAGGCTGCGGTTTGAAAAATGGGAAATACATAGAGTATTCCTCCATTTTTCAAACCTTGCCTGAGAACAAAATCTCTCGCTGCCAGCTCTTGCCGATTTCATCAGAGCTTCCTTAAATTCTGGTACGGAGGCTTTTTTATGGGAATCGGAGAACTGATTTTGCTGGCAGTGGGTCTGAGTATGGACGCCTTCGCCGTGTCCGTGTGCAAGGGACTTGCCATGAAGAAGGCTACGCTGCGCTCGGAACTGACCTGCGGGGTGTGGTTCGGCGGCTTTCAGGCCTTGATGCCCACCCTGGGCTTCTTTCTGGGCACCCTGTTTGCCGCGGCCATCGAGGCGGTGGATCACTGGATCGCCTTCGGGCTTCTGGCGGTCATCGGCGTGAACATGCTCAAGGAGGCTGCGTCCTCGGAGGAGGAGCCGGAGACCGCGGACCTTTCCGTGAAGACCATGTTTATTCTGGCGGTGGCCACCTCCATTGACGCCCTGGCCGTGGGCATTTCCCTGGCCATGGTGGGTCAGGTGAATATCTTCTTTGCCGCCCCGCTCATCGGCCTGTGCACCTGCCTCCTCTCCGCCATCGGCGTGAAGGTGGGCAATGTCTTCGGCAGCCGGTTTGAGAAAAAAGCGGAGATCGCGGGCGGCGTGATCCTGATTCTCCTGGGCGTGAAGATTTTACTGGAGCATCTGGGGGTGCTGGCTTGATTCGCACGAAAAAAAGAATGACCCTCTGCTGGGTGCTCACCGCCGTGTGCCTGGCCTTTATCTGGGGCAACTCCCTGCTTCCCGGGGAGATTTCCGGAGCCATCAGCGACGAGGTGGAGCATATACTGGAGCTGCTGCTGCCGGAAGGGGAGGTGCTTCCGGAGGAAAGCGTGTTCCCACTGCGGAAGCTGGCGCACTTTACGGAGTTCACCGCCCTGGGGCTGTGCCTGACCTGGCTGTTTGGAATGCTCCAAAAAGGACGGCTTCCGGCGGTTGCGTGGGGTGTGGCGGCTGCCTGCGTGGATGAGTCCATTCAGATGTTCGTCCCCGACCGGGGGCCTGGGCTGAGGGATGTGGGAATCGACACCTGCGGCGTACTCACGGGAATGATTTTGCTTTCAATTGGATATGATTGCCTTTGTAAGCGCAAGAAACGACACTTAGGAGGAAACTGAAATGAAGAAACTGCTTTGTGCCCTGCTGGCACTGACCATGCTGCTGTCCCTGGTGGCCTGCGGCAAAGACAGCACCGAGACGACCGCTCCCGGGAATCCCAATCTGGATGGCACCGTCGAGGAGCTGCTGAACCAAGTCCTGGAGAAGCAGCCTTCCGGATTTGACGGGGAGGTTGCCGCCATTGACCTGACGGACACCAGCCAGGAGGGAACCTGGATTTTTGAGAGCACCACAGGCCTGCCCGATCCGGCGCAGCTGAAGCAGGCGGCGTTCTTTGAGCCGATGATGAGCTCCATCGCCTTTTCCCTGGTGATGGTTCGCACGGCGGACGCGGTGGATCCCAAGGCGGTTGCCCAGGCCATGAAGGAGGGCATCAACCCCCGGAAATGGATCTGCGTGGAGGCCGACGATATGCTGGTTGCCGGCTGCGGCGATGTGGTGATGCTCATCATGCTGGCTTCCGAGGACGGCATGACCGCCCAGAGCTTTGTAGATGCCTTCCAGAGCGTAGCGGGCAGAGAGCTGGACTTTGTAATCTGATGACAAAAAGGCAGCGGCAGTGCCGCTGCCTTTTTTGAAAATGAAGGAGAAGCCATGGTTTTTTCCAGTATTCCGTTTCTATACTACTTTCTCCCGGCGGTGCTGATCGTCTATTTCCTCACCCCCAGGAAGGGGAAAAACGCGGTGCTGCTGATTGGGAGCCTGCTGTTCTACGGCTGGGGAGAGCCGAAGCTGCTGCTGCTGATGGCAGCGACCATTCTGGCCTTTTACCTCTGCGGCCTTGCCATCGGGAAAAGCGAACGGCACAAAAAGCTGTGGCTGACGGTGTCCGTCTGCGTGGGCGTGGGACTGCTGGGGCTATTCAAATACGCGGACTTTTTTCTTTCCAGCTTCAACGCCCTTACCGGCCTGAGCCTGCCCCTCCTGAAGCTGGCTCTGCCCGTGGGCATCAGCTTTTATACCTTCCAATGCCTGAGCTACACCGTGGACGTGTACCGGGGGCAGGTGGAGCCTCAACGGAATCTCATTTCCTTTGGAGCTTATGTGGCTCTGTTCCCTCAGCTGATTGCCGGGCCTATCGTCCGCTACCGGGACATAGCCCGGGAGCTGGAAACGAGAAAGCACAGCCTGGAGGACATCGGCCTGGGTCTGCGGCGGTTTGTGATCGGCCTTGCCAAAAAGGTGATTCTGGCGGACAATCTGGCACTGCTGGGAAATCTTTACCGGCAGAGCACCGCTCCTTCGGTGGTGTTTGCCTGGCTGTACGCCCTTTCCTTTATGCTGAACATTTACTTTGATTTTTCCGGATATTCCGACATGGCCATCGGCCTGGGGCGGATGTTCGGCTTCCGTTTCCCGGAGAATTTCGACTATCCCTACTGCGCGAAAAGCGTCACGGAATTCTGGCGGCGGTGGCATATGACCCTGGGAGGCTGGTTCCGGGACTATGTGTACATTCCCCTGGGAGGCAACCGGGTGAGCCGGGGCAAATGGGTGCGAAATATCCTGATTGTCTGGATGCTCACGGGATTGTGGCATGGGGCGGCCTGGAATTTTGTCCTGTGGGGTCTGGTGTTTGCCGGACTGCTGCTTCTGGAAAAGGGAATGCCGGGGCTGCAAAGGCTCCCCGATCCCATCCGGCAGGCCTATGTGCTGCTGGCGGTGTGCCTGAGCTTCGTGCTGTTCAATGCCCAGTCTCTTTCCCAGGCGGCAGGGGATTTTGCCGCACTGTTCGGTTTTGGCGGGCTGCCCGTCTTCACGGCGGAAACCGGGTATTACCTGGAAAGCTATCTGCCTCTGCTGCTCATTTCCCTGCTGGGGGCTACGCCGGTGGTAAGAAATTACGGTCGGTATCTGGAGAAAAATGGATTTATTAGGACAATTCAGCCCCTTTTCTGGATTGGACTTGCCCTGGTGGCCACCGGCTATCTGGTGGACGGCTCCTTCAGCCCCTTCCTGTACTTCCGGTTCTGAGGTAATGCCATGAAAAAATATCAGACAATTTTGCTGCTGACCCTTTGGGCTGCGTTGACGCTGGCGGTTTGGTTCCATCCGCCGAAGGACATTTCCCAGGCGGAGCGGCGTCCCCTGGCGCAAATGCCGGAGTTTTCCCTTTCCGCCCTGGAAAGCGGCCAGTTCCGGGAGAAATTTGAAGATTACAGCCTGGATCAGTTTCCCTTCCGGGACGGTTTTCGGACGCTGAAATCCCTGTTTCACACCCAGGTACTGGGGATGAAGGACAACAACGGCATTTACCTGACCAAGGGCATCGCCGTCAAACAGGAGTACCCCCTGAACGAGACCTCCCTGGATGCTGCCATCCGGAAGTTTGGCACCATTCACGAGAATTTTCTGGGAGAAAGCCGGTGCTTTTTCGCTGTGGTTCCGGATAAGGGCTATTACCTGGCGCAGTCCAGCGGCCATCTGGCCATGGACTATGACGCGCTGTATGCCAGGCTGGAAGCGGGGCTTCCCTGGGCGGCGCAGATTGATTTGCGGCAGGCTTTGACCGCCGGGGACTACTACCGGACGGACACCCACTGGCGGCAGGAATGCTTACTTCCGGCGGCAACGGCTATTTGTGATGCCCTGGGAGTGACGGCGCCGAAGGGGGAGGACTATTCGCGGATTCAGTCGGAGCGACCCTTCTACGGGGTCTACTACGGCCAGGCGGCTCTGCCCATGGAGCCGGATACCCTGACCTGGCTGGAAAACGAAACCCTCCGGCAGTGCGCCGTTTACGACTACGAAACCGGGAAGACCGGAACCGTTTACGACACCGCCAAGCTGACGGAAAGCCGGGACCCCTACGACGTGTTTCTGTCCGGTGCCCGGGCACTGCTGACGATTGAAAACCCCAATGCCAAAACCGACCGGGAGCTGATTGTGTTCCGGGATTCCTTCGGAAGCTCTATGGTACCGCTGCTGCTGGAAGATTACGCAAAGGTGACTCTGGTGGACATCCGCTATGTGAGCTCGGCAAAGCTGGACAGCTTCCTGGACTTCCACGGCCAGGACGTGCTGTTCCTGTACAGCACCCTGGTGCTGAACAACAGCGCTTCTTTGAAATGAAAAAATCGGGTGATTTCTTGGGAAATCACCCGATTTTTGCTGGATATAGTAGAATTTTCGATTTACACGGTAGGGGCGGCCATTGGCCGCCCCAGTGCGCACACTGGGGCTGAGGGAATCAGAACTCCCATCTTTTTGTGTGCTCTCATTGACGCAGTTTTACAATCCCTCAGTCAGCTGCGCTGACAGCTCCCTTTACACAAGGGAGCCTTTGGGTGCTCCCGCACCAGTGCGTATTTCAATCATTTTCACACAGTTCCCGCAAAAATCAGAATTCTCTATTTCATTTTCCCGAAAATTATGATAAAATAGCAAATTGGCAAGGAGGGAGCATATGGGCTTCGACGCGCTTTTGGGAAACCGGCGACTGAAGGAAAACTTAACAGAAAGCCTGAGCAAAGGACATATCTCCCACTGCTATCTGATCACCGGCCCGGAAGGATCCGGAAAGCGCACCCTGGCAAGGCTTCTGGCTCAGGCCATCCTGTGTCAGGGCACGGACAAGCCCTGCGGCGTCTGTACCCCCTGTCGGAAGATTCTGGACGGCAATCACCCGGACTACATTCTGGTGGACGACCCGGAGAAGAAAACCGTTCCCGTGGAGCTGATTCGTCAGGCCCGGGCGGATATGTTCGTCCAGCCCAACGAATCCGACTACAAAATCTACCAGTTCCCCCGGGCTCAGGACATGGGTATCCCCGGTCAGAACGCTCTGCTGAAGGTGCTGGAGGAGCCCCCAAGCTATGGGGTTTTCATCCTGATCGCGGATAACCCGGATAAGCTGCTGCCAACTGTCCGCTCCCGGTGCACGGAACTGAAATTGCAGTCTCTTCCGGCGGACATTCTGGAAGCCCGGCTGTCAAAGGACTTTCCCAAGGCCTCCCGGGAGGACATCGCCGCGGCGAGTGCCCGCAGCGGCGGCTTTCTGGGTCAGGCAAAGGCCTTGCTGGAAAGCGGCGAGGGGGTCAGTCCTCAGACCCAGGCCTTTGCCCAGGCTTATGGAGACGGGGACGCCCTGGGTCTGACCCAGCTGCTGACCCCCATGGAAAAATCCAAGCGGGATGCCCTGTCGGAAACGCTGAAACAGTGGCTGGATTTGCTGGAAAACGCGCTGATGAGCCGCAGCGGCGCTCAGGCGGTGTCGCCCCTGGCTCGGGAGCTTGCCCGGAAGCGGACGGCGCCCGCGCTTTACGGCGGCATTCAGGCGCTGAGAAAGGCGCTGGACTATACCATGAGCAATGTTTCCCCGGCGGCCGTCTGCGGCTGGCTGAGCTGGGAATTGCGGAAACGCTGAAGCCCTTGCCGGCATCTGCCGGCTGCATCAGGGCTTTTTACGATAAAGGAGACAATATGGAACAGGAAATGAAGGTTTCGCCGGAGCAGACCGTGGAGGTCGTGGACATCCAGTTCCGCCCCGGACAGAAAATCTACTATTTTGACCCCAACGGCCTGACTTTTCAGGCCGGGGAGCATGTGATCATCGACACCGCCCGGGGGGCGGAGTACGGCATCTGCGCGGGATGCAACCACGAAATCGCCCAGAAGGACGTGGTGGCGCCTCTGCGCAAAGTTCTGCGCAAGGCCACGGCTCAGGATGAGAAAATTGCCGCGGACAATCGGGCCAAGGAAAAGCGAGCCTATGACGTGTGCCTGGACAAGATCGCCGCCCATGGGCTGGATATGCAGCTGGTGTCGGCGGAGGTAGCCTTCGACGGCAGCAAGATCCTCTTCTACTTCACCGCCGACGAGCGGGTGGATTTCCGGGAGCTGGTGAAAAATCTGGCCTCGGTGTTTCACACCCGCATTGAGCTGCGGCAGATCGGCGTCCGGGACAAGGCCAAGATGGTTGGCGGCCTGGGCATCTGCGGCA
>OIYS01001688.1_pt1 | contig 10504 bp, 10 predicted proteins | sample 1588271 | NCBI WGS metagenome assembly OIYS01 (sample SAMN03283286) | human gut metagenome | biome: human-associated habitat; material: feces | host: Homo sapiens | place: Peru | collected 2012
CTTGTTCAAACATTAAAGCAACAGCACGCATTCCCAAAGCATCTAAATAACTTCTAACTTGAATTTTTCTTAATTCTAATTCTTCTTTATTATCAGCAGTAATCATTAAATGCATTTGAAAATCAAATATTCTAGCTTGAGTTGCAGCAAGCATTTGAATAAATTGTTCCAAAGATTCATAATCTTGTCTAATTCTTTCTTGCATAGTTTGGTCTTTTTCACTTTGATATCTTACTTTTAAATCAGCTATTTCTTTATTAAGCATTTTTTGTAAAACTGCAAACTGAATAGGTATATGTTTAATAGCAATTTTAACACCTTGAATATTTGTTATATCTGCTAAAAACCCCGGAGCTATATTTTTAGGAAATGCTATTATTGTAAGAATAGTGGAATATTTACCACCTAATACAAATTCTGTAGGTTTAAACTCCATTCCCTTCGGAGCTACTTCACTTTTTAAAAATGCCATATTACATCACCACCCCAAAATTGGTTGCTTCTCCACCATTTAAGAAATTATCTAAAACAATTCTTAAATCATTATTAGAAGTTTGAGAAGATTGTAAACCAGCACTAGCAAGTCCACTTATTAAATTGTGCAATTTCTTTTGAACAATTTCCAATCTTTTTTCTTTAAATAAAATATAATATTCTGTATCCACAACGTTATATTCACTGCTTGTAAATAAATTTGCTTTATTAATATCTTGCATAATTAATTTTCTAATTGCATTACTTTGAGCATTATTATACATTAATTGTAATTGAGATAAATAAACATCAATATCAACAGGTCTATCTGCAATAAGTAACCAAAATTCAAAATCAATACTATTATACAAATTTCTTAATTGTGATATTGTATTATTTTGAGTTCCAGGATCCATTATAAATATATTTTTAGGAACTACTTTCACCCCAGTAACATAATAACCATTATCAAGTTGAATCATTCCATTCATTATTTGTCTTATAGGAATCCAATCTTCACTATAACTTACTCCACTTGGAGCTGAACTATTCATTCGACTCATCAGATACACACCATCCTTTCCAATAATATCTTCGTGGATTAAATATAAAAGTACAAAAATTGATTATAAATTGTAACACATTGTGATAATGAGAAACTGGAGTTACCAAAAAACCAGTAATCAATGCCGGCAGCAAAATGACTATCATTTGTCCCATTGTAGCATTTTGCACCAAAATCAATAATAGTACAGTTAATCCACAACCAAATCCAAATAACAATATATCAGTTAGAGTAAAGAACCCTAAAATCAATTGTGATTTCTTTGAATTTGCAGGTATTAAATAATTCATCCCTATTCATTCCTTTCTTAATTATTGATTATCCTTTTTCTTTTCTTGAATCTTTTTACCTATTTCTGCACCTACTTCACTTGCATGATTTTTAGCCGCCTCACTATCAGAGAAGAAAGCAGGCCCCGCTGTACCATTTTTAAATTCCTTCATTAAATCATTAATTTTTGAGGCATCACCAGACGTCATAATATCCGTCCAGCTACTATCCCAATTAACTCCGGAAATATTAGACATATCATTAACAAATCCATATGAAGCATTTTGATTTTTAAAAACTTCAACTTGGTTGGCAATTTCAGCGAATCTTTGATCAACAATTTTACCATTTACTTTATCATTAAGTTTTTCATTAACAGCTTGAATAGTAGCTAATTTTTTTAATTGATCATACATTTTTAAATTAGCTTGTTTTTTAGCTATAGCTTCACTTCGTTCTCTATCAGTTAATTCTCTAGTACTAGTGTAACGAGACTTATCCATTCCAGATCCAGCAATTCTATATAAATCGTCAGTAGACATATTAGAATATTTAGAATCATTTTGCATTGCTCGTACATTGGCTTCCAAATCGGCGTTATAATTGCTACTATCAAACTCCGTAATAGAAGAAGGAATTTCTCGTTTCATTTCAGCATCATACATACTTTGATATGACATAACGCCTTCACTATCAGAAACATATCCAGCCATTTTCGTATAAAAACCTTGCATTGTTTCTGCAGTTTCCTTTTCGTGATTTAAATCATCAAGCGAATTTATACCAAAATATTCTCCAACAGATTGAGCAGTATCTTTTACGTGGCCAGTTGCTACATTCCACATAGTTCCTGCCCAATTACTTCCTTGATGTCCAGCTTTGTAAGCATCTCTTTTTGCTTTAGCTGCTGAAGCTCCAGCAACAGCCGTACCCGCAGCTTTTCTCATATCTGCTAAATTTTTAGCACCTTTACCAGCACTAAAACCTCTTCTAGCACCAGAAACACCACCACCAACACCTGTTTTTAATCCAAGACCTACATTTTTGAGAACACTTCCAGCAGTTACCTTTCCATCGCCATTAAGCCAATTCTTTTTATTAGCAAATTGACCAACCATATTTTTTCCTAATGAACCTAAAGCCCCACCAGCTACAGCTCCAGCAGCTAATGCTCCACCAGCAGCAAGTTTATCCATAAGTCCAAGCTTCATGCCACCAGTATCTAAACCAAACATATCCCCTATAATCTTTGGTATTTCTTTTACAAATATAATTACAGACATAATTAGTAAAGCCAATACAATAGATTTTTGTCCAAAACCTGTTAACATGCCAAGACCATCAAGACCATCAGTCCATTTTTCTATAATTTTTTTTATTAAAAATACTCCAAAAGATAATGCTCCAATTCTAACAAATACTTCTACAAACAAGCTAATTACTTGTTTAAGCCATTTAGAAAAAACATCTTTTAATTTACCTCCAGGAATTATTCTACATATTACAGGTATCGGTGCTATAATTTGATAAAATGCAAGTTTAACAACACGAAGTGCCATATCAAAACAAAAATTCAACATTACATAAGCAATAAATATACCCGCAACAGTTGAAATTGGAAAATAATAAGTTAATTTATTATCTCGTACTGATTCACTATAATTTCCATATATTGCAAATGAATTTTTTCCTTCTAAAACAGCTTTATCTCTCTCAGTTAATTTAGGCCCATTTGTAGATCCCCATTCTCCATTACCATTTATTAGACTACGACAAGTACTACTATTAGGATCATCAGAACTACAACTAAGTTCCCCACTTCCTAAATCAGGAAATAAAAATGCTTCAAAAGTATAAAAAGCAATGGCTCTTCCTCCAGAAACATTTTGCACTTCATTAGCATTTAACGTAGGTCCAGTTGTTCCGGTAGTATTAGAACCATCATCTAAAATTAAGTTAGGAATGGTATCATAATTTAATATTGAATTTTGAATACTAAATGCCATTTGAAATGCTGTAGGTAAAAATACAATTATAATTAAAGACACTATAACGTTTTGTATTAACTTAGGAAAAGATGTTTCACCTTTAGCAAATTCATCTGGATTAATAACAGCTTTAAGTAAAGAATAAGCCAAAACAAACATCATGACTAAACCTAATATTACATATACCTTTTGTACAAGGCTATTATAATCTGTATCACTAAATAGCTGAAGTCCACATAAAAAATAAAATATTTCAAACAAATAACAAATAAAGTCATATACTCCGCCATCTATGGCAAGTAATACGCCCCAAATAAATGCCTTCACTAATAATCACCTATCCTATACCACAATTACTATATATTCCAAATAACTCCAAAATCAATTTAACAACAGATGGCACAAAAAATAATAAAACACAATAAATAAATCTTTTCATAGATGTATTTCCGGCTTTTATTAAAGCATCTTTATCATTGTTAGCAATTGCTTTTATAAAATCTAATATAACAAAAACTAATAAAGCAATTATTGCTACATATTTCATAATATCTAAAATCTTTTGTAACCAAAATGCAGGATCATCAACATTATCAGGACTTCCAAGATAACTTTCACAATCCATCACACTTATATTTCTATTAAGTTCAGTTTTTATATTACTTGTTATAACTACATTATTATTAGTTATAGTATTTGCATTTACTTTAAAATTAAATGAAAAAAAAGTCAAAAAAGTGATACAAACAAATAACATTTTTCTAATACCAATCTTCATTTAAATCACTCCTTTTCCCAAGCACTACTTGATACATAAATTTTAACATAAATTACTTTTTACGTCAATTTATTTATAAGTTTTTTTAGATATAATTAAAATTTATTAAATTAAAAAAATAAAAGAGCCAAAGCTCTTTCATTTTTTTAATTTTTTAATAAATTTATATCCTTTTAATGCTAATTTATATCCATAATAAACTAAAGGATTAATAACATAATCAAATTCTCCGATTAATTCTATAATTTCAGGATTAAAACCTTTTTTTAATTCATAAATTCCATAATAAGGACCATTTTTATCCATATCTAAAGATATACCATAAAAATTAACATACTTTAAATGTTTTTTTATAGAATCCTCAATATGTTCTCTATAAAAAGCATATTTAGGATTAAATTCTTTATAACTTGAAGCAGTACCACTCATAAATGTAATACCTTCACTCCCAGTAAATACACTCATTAAAGCCCCAATATTTATTTCATCATTTCCTTTACGCAAACTTTTTGCTTCTTCTAACTGTTTACTTAATTTTTTTATCTTGCTTTCTAATTCTTCATGATGTCTTTTTATTTTATCTCCGATATTTATTTTTTTCATTTGCATCTCTAATGTTTCTAATTCTTTTTTAGTATTTTCTAAAGTATTCCAAACATAATCATAATAAAGATTAGTATCTATATAAGCAATATAAAGTGTAACATAATCACTCATTAAATCAACCATCTTTTTATAATATGATGCAGGTCTAATAATAAACTTTTTGTTTACTGCAGTATCTTCAAGTAATTTTACAAATTCATTCATCTTACTCGTATCAACAGTTTTAACTCTTACTCCCATATCATATGTTTTAGCTATATTCTTTTTAGTACTTTTACTAAAAGTTTCTAATGTATCATTATAAGTATCTTTAAGTAAAATTCTACATAACACTCTAGGCTGTAAATCTTCAAAATTTTGACTAAATCCCATATGTTTAAAACCTAACTTTTTAAAATTGTTAAATGCTTCTTCTCCACATTTTTCTTTTAAATTACCTTCACTATCCCTAGTGGCATAAATTACATTTGGATCTACTTTTAACATAAAGCCATGATTTTTCTTAACAAAATTTATTACTTCATCATTAAACTTTTTTAATAACTCAAAATTAAATACATCAATTAAATATCCTCTCGGAGAATAATATAAACTTAAATTTAAAGGCATTTTCTTTTCAAGTAACATTGTTACTCCCACCAAGGTATCATTTTCATAATATCCAAGTAAATGTCTAACCCAACCTGTACCATTTTTTAAAGTTCCCCACTCGGGTAATTGATAAATTGAAAAATAAGGATTTTTTAAAGCATATTCTCTAAATACATTTTCATCTATTACTTTAAGCATTATTTCCTCCTTAATTTTCTATAAACGCTCAACATAAATGGTAACATTTTATATAACAATTTATTATTAACTAAATCAAATTCTCCGATAAATTCAATATATTCATCACCAAATTTTCTTTTAAAATCATGTAGTTTTGCCAAGTTTTTATATTTAGTGTTTGGATCCCCAGGTGTTCCAAATAAATCAAAAAATTCATACCCTTTATCATAAGCATCTTTAATAGCTTCATAATAACTTCTAGTAACAGCAAAAGTAAAATTAGCTAAATCATCACTACCTATATATAAACTCCATGCGCGTGTTTTTGTATAAGTACATATTAATGAACAAACACATATTTCATCTTTATCTATTTTACTAAATACTTCACTCTCTTTTTCTAATCTAGCTATTTTATTTTTAATATCAGCTTCTTTTTTCTTATTTACTTCAAGTTCTTTATTTAACTCATTTATTTCTTTACTTATATTATCAAGTAATTCTTTAGGTCTAATACTAATATTAAAATATTTCATATTATTATCTTTAGACATTTCTTCACTAAATATTTTATAATATTCTAAACTATGTGGATCAAACCCATCTTTACTACTATTACTTTGAATTAATCTATAAAAATCATCTACTTTTACATCATTATCCACAACTAAATTATAAGTATAACTTCTTTTAACACTTTTCATAAAAGATTTATTAAATTTAGCTTCAACTTCTTCCCATGGTTTTTTTAAATCTATTCTAAACGTATATCTAGGTTGATTTCCTTCATATAACTTATAAAAACCTGTATGTTTATAACCTAAACTTAACATATAATTATAAAGTTCATAGTTATTTTCTCCACCCTCAACTTTTAATCCATCTTCATTTATATCTTGATATTTAATATCTGGATCAAATTTAATATATATAATTTTATTATCTTTCATATATTTTTTTAAATAATTAGTAAATTTACTTATTACATCTTTATTACTATAATCTAAAACAAAACCACGTGGAGCATATCCATAACTAAAACCAAATGGTGTTTTTTTAAGTAAAATTAAACATGTAGCAACTAAATTGCCTTTATCATCTTCCATACCAACATAACATGGTATTTGTTTTTTAGCCTCTTTACAAAATTGTCCCCATTCATAACTTTGTAAAAAATGTGACTTTTTATGTTTGTTTTCAAATTCTCTATATTTACCTTTATCAACATTATCAATAAATTTCATGTAATTACCTCACTATCAATCTATATCTAGTTTATCACAACTAAATGTTTTAAACAAGAAAAAACACCTATACTTATTATAGGTGTAAACTCTAAAATTATAATTTATTTTTATCTTTTTTGTTCATATACATTTCTTAATGTTCTAGTTAATCTTACTTGTTCTATTTCTACAGGCATATTATTCTCTTTAGCCACTCTCATAGCTTGTCCAATTTTAATTTGAAACTCTTCTTTAGGACTTCCAGCTAACTTTAACATTAAATTTTCTAAACTTGTACCATTAAAATTCCATTCTGAAACATATACAGTTTTATAAAACACAGTTAATCCAAATGGATACTTTCCAGGATTAGCATAATATTGTTGTTTTCTTACATTCATTAAAACTTTTAACAATGTATCCCCTGATATAGGATTATTAAATAATTTTTCTAACTTAACTATCTGTTCATATATTTCATCTACACTATATCTACATTCCACAGGAATAAACTCATACATAAACCCTTTATTAATTAAAATATCTCCACCAGTTAAAAAGGACATTTGGTTAACTGATTTTCTAAAATCATCAGGAATATTTTCTAATCCAAACATTTCTACTAATGTCTTAAATTCAAGAGCCATATTATCAGAATAATAAAGAAAACTATCCTCTTTAAGACGCCCCTTATCAATTTCATTCATTCTCTTTTTAGTCATTGCAAAATGCCTATAAGAATATAAAAAGTTATTATCTAATTCATTCTTTTTATTATCCCAAGTTGGATCAAAATAATAAACTCCATGTACATTATATTTATCATCTTTAACAAAAATTACATCTCTGGCATGGCCAATATTTTTTCCAGGTTTCATTAATCTTACTTCTCTACATTCAATAACCAATTTTTCTAATAAAGTTTTAAATATGACAGCATAACCTACACAAACTATTTTATTTCCTAACAATGCAGAGGATAAATTTCTTGATATCATTTTATCTTCATTTTTATCTGCTTCAACATATACTTTATCCCTAACTAAATCATAAACATACATTATTTTTTCTAATGGTGAAAAATTATAACTTTTAATTTTATCAACAATACCATTAATTGTTTCTATCGTAGCTTTATACTCTTTAAATGAAATAACTTTATCATTTCCATTAATTTGAAAATAAATATTATCTGTCTTATCACCGAAAGCAGTTATTACTTCATTTAAAAGATTAGGACTTAAATCAAACTTATCTTCAAAAACTATTCTTTTTGTTGCTAAAATTGGATTTTTTCGAACAAACTCTGCAACTTCTTTTGGTGAATAATCAAAAACAATATCCTCGGCATTTCTTAAATAATGAACTCTATCTTTTTTAATAGCTTCTAAAAGTTTAACTTGTTTTTCATTATCAGAAATAATATCCAAAGAAAGATTAATACTATCTTCAAAATCAAATGGATCAGAAATAATCTCTTCATAACTTTTATCTAATGGTACTTTTATACTTATTTCATAATCATAAGGATTCATTCCAATAGAAACATCAGTATAAAAACATTCTAAAGATTCATCAAAAGAACTAAATATTATTTTACCTTTCATATACATCCCCCTTAAAAAAATCTCATTGCACTTACAATGAGACTAAATTACTAGTTATTTACAACCCCCATTGCTTAACAACTAGTTAAATTCTATCATATTTTTAATGTTTTGTCAAATTTATAGCCACCTTTTAACCTAAATAGTCATCTAAATTAAAAGTAAATTCTATTACACCTGAATAATTATCTTCAGTATAATTAGTAAAAAAAGTTATAAAAACAATAAATTTATTTCTTAAATATCTGATAACTTTAATATCCATATCGGGTTCCATCCAATTACCACCAACATTTAATAATGTTTCCTCAAAAAATATATAGCTATTAAAATCAATTTGTTCATTCATTGGTATTTCAAGCAATTTTTCTAATCTGCAATTAAGATCAAAACCAAATGAATAATTATCACCTGAAATATCAAACGATAACGTATTAAAAGAATCAGTTAATATCTTTTTTCCATCTTGATATTGTGTATATTCATGTGAAACTAATTTTATATCAACATTTTCATTATTAACATTTTCTAATTTAGCAATTTTAAACATATAAACCGACCTCGATTAGTATTATATCAAAAAACAACATTAAGGTGTATTAAAAAATTATAAATCATACAATATTTTTTTAATCATCAAATTTACATTAGAAAATTCTACATTGGAAGCTGCTACTCCACCTAAAATAATAGTATTTACACTTAACTTTGTATCCTCTTCAAATCTCAATAAAGTAGTTTGATAAAATTGAGCATATTTTCCATTACTTTGAGGAAAACTAAAAGACAAAGCTCTAAATTCAGAACCATTTTCATCTTGTAAATAAAAATGTCCTCCGTGAGCATTATCAGCTCCACTTATTAAACCGGATAAAGTTATCTCATAAATACCAGGTTTTACTAAAACTTCATTTTCATTAACTACTTCAAAATAATCTGAAGGATTAGGAATTAACCATGGAGATGAAATAGTAAGCAAACCTTCCTCTTTAGTATCTACGAAACTCGTATAAAACATAGCCTCAACACTTGCAGGAAAACTAGGTCCTTCAGGCCCCGGATCACCCTTTAAACCTGTCTCACCTTGAATTCCTTGAGGTCCTATAGCACCAGCTGGACCCGTTGGTCCCATAATTGTACAAATGAACCCAAATCAATCATATCTTTTCGAAGTTTTTGTTTTTCTAAAATTTTATCACACAAGTTACTCAAAAAAACCACCCCATATATTTTAATATATGCTTATTAGTATACTTGTAAACTTATAATAATCTATATTTACTTTAATGTATTCATTTGATAAAATATTAATGGTGATACTAAATGAATTTATTTGAAATAATATTACTTTTAATTGTTATATTAGGAATACTTGCCATAATATATGCTACAATATATAATAATTTAGTAAGTTATAAATTGAAAATTGAAAAAGCTGAAGGAATAATTGATGAATCCTTACGTCAAAAATATGATATTATATCTAAATTAAATATATCTATAAAAAAAGTTGTAACAAAAAAAGACTACTTAAAAGAATATATTGATTTAAAAGATAAAAGAATTACTAATTATGATTTAGATCGTAAATTAACTGAAGCTTATAACATAATTTTAGAAGTTAAAAATGACCATGAAGAACTAAATACAAAAGAGTTTAACAAAGATCTAAAAGAAATAGATAGATTAAATGAAACTCTTACATCATGTAAAACTTATTACAATAATAATACCGGAGAATTAAATAAACTTATTAGAAAAGTTCCCACGAACCTTGTTGCTAAAATACATGGATATAAAATTAAACCATTTTTTGATGGTAAAAATATGCAAGATGCTGTTATAGATGATTTTAAACTATAACAGTTTTTTATTAACAAAATAAAGCAAAAACAAATATGCATATTTTTTGTATTTTACGCTATATTAACTTGTATTAATAGCCACAATATTGTATAATTATTTATAGGGAATATATCAGTTGTTGAGTGTCTACCAAATTTTTTAACGAGAGGAGGTGTGATACAACTCCTTGAACAAGATTATTGCATCCCCCCTTGTAAACTCTAGGTTTCAAGAGGGGGTTAAATACTTAAAACAAAAAAGAGCTAATATAAGTTACTAGGACTTTAATATAATCAATTTATAAATTTATTTAGCCTTATTAGCAAGTTTGATAACCGATTTAGTATATTTCATAAGTTCTTTTTTATTCTTAA
>OIYS01001691.1_pt1 | contig 10494 bp, 7 predicted proteins | sample 1588271 | NCBI WGS metagenome assembly OIYS01 (sample SAMN03283286) | human gut metagenome | biome: human-associated habitat; material: feces | host: Homo sapiens | place: Peru | collected 2012
AATATGACATAGATCTAAAACCACAAATTGGCGTTTTAAAGCCGTCAATAAGTTTTAATACCATTCAATATGACATAGATCTAAAACTATTATTGAATATAATTTTGAAATTATACAGTTTTAATACCATTCAATATGACATAGATCTAAAACACGGCTATATTACGAAATATTTAGGTGCATGTTTTAATACCATTCAATATGACATAGATCTAAAACAAGTGATTTAGTTAGCCAAAAGATTTATTAGTTTTAATACCATTCAATATGACATAGATCTAAAACCTCTTATAAGCACGTAATGTATTAGAGTTAGTTTTAATACCATTCAATATGACATAGATCTAAAACTGAGCAACCATATTATAATGCTGATTTAGGGTTTTAATACCATTCAATATGACATAGATCTAAAACCTTTCAGTTAATCTTTTAATGTTAGCTTCAGTTTTAATACCATTCAATATGACATAGATCTAAAACGAACCTAAAGCAATAGGATTATATACAGCAGTTTTAATACCATTCAATATGACATAGATCTAAAACTCCGGAAGATAATGAAGAGGTGGAAGATGAGTTTTAATACCATTCAATATGACATAGATCTAAAACCTCAAATAGTATTTAAATCTATATCCTAATAGTATAGAAAAATTAGTTTCTTGAATGGAAATCTATGTTATATTTTATACAATTAAATATTCTTCTAATTCTTCATCAATAATTAATTTCTTTTCATACTCATTGTTAACGCCATAAGCCTGCGAATCAATTAAAAGAACATCAATATTATTATATAATAAATATTTATATAATTCAACCAACTCACTTTTACTTAAATATTGCTTTAAATTAACAAATATCAACAATTTATTAAGACATAGTTCTTTTTCTATATCAATCAATAGCAATAAATTATCTAAAATATTATCTTTTTTATTTATAGAAATATTTAATAACTTAATAACTATATCCAAGTCAAAATCACTATTTAAAGATAAATTCATATCGAATTCATTAATTATTGGAGCATATATTTTTTTAATCTTTTCATATAATTTACTTAAACTATCTCTTTTATCAATAGAAAGATTTTCATTTACCTTTTTATTAAGTGAAAGAATAATCTTTTTTGAATTAAAATCAAAATTAAAGTAGTCAAACACAATATCTATTTTATTTATTAAACTAATTTCTTTATAATCATTATCTGTAAATAATATTTCATCAATAATTTCACCATTTGCAACACAATTTAAATCATTAACAATTTTATAAAAATAATTCTTATTTTCTATTTCTAAGCAATTAACAAAACCATTTCCAAATTCTATATAATTATCAATATATTTTACATTTAATCTCATAATACAACCAATCTATCTTCATTATCAATAATTTTACTATTAGGTTTACCAATAATATATTCTATACTAGCATATTGCTTTTCTGTTACATTTAAGACTTGAATTATTCCTTTATTAGGAGCATTCTTTTTTATTCTATTTACATTAAACTCTGCTTGTTGAAGATTAAGAGCTAACTTAGAATAAACCGATTCCTGAAGCATAATAAAACCTTCATTAATTAAAAACTTATGAAACAATTGATAACTTCTCTTATCTTTATAATAAATATTTGGTAAATCAAAGAATACTATAGTTCTCATTACTCTATCCCTCATAAAAAATAAATTCCTTATATTTCTTATTATCACTTAAACAATCTAATGTATTTTTAGTATACATTTTTATTATATCTTTTAAAGTATAAACTTTTCCACAATATTTAAATGAATTATTAAAAATATTAATTAAGTCTAATTTGTATTTTGAATCAAATTCTCTATTTTGATTATAATAAACAAATCTATCAATTATTGGTCTAAAAGGTTCCATAAAATCACAAGCTAAATTAAATTGATTAAATTCACTTTTATGATGTATCCCTAATTGTGTCAAGTATCCATTATTAACTATCTCCTTATTAAAATTTGACAGCAATACGCTATAGCCATAATTCAATGCAGCATTTATTGAGTCGTTAGCATTTCTAATAAAAGATTTTGTAAATAAAGAATTAAAATATACTTTAGCAGCATGAGCTTCTCTGTTGGTTTTATCACCATTTCGCACTTCTGACACATAACTCATTACTAAATCATAATTATTCGACTTAATTTTATTTAATAGCATAGCTTGATTAACTATTTTGTTTTTAACAATTAAAGACCATAGCTCATCTTTTTGTTTACTACTCCATTTAGTTTGCATAAGTATTTTTTTACTTGTATTATGACTAGAATAAAAACTACTTAGTTCTCCAAAAGGATTATGCTTTTCATCACAAAATATAATATTAATTTTATTATCAGACAATTCTTTTAACAAATAGCTGGAAATAGATACAGCAATAGAATCAACTATTATTGTATCTATTTCACTTAAATGAATATAGTTTTCATCTAAATCACTCTTTACAGCTAAATATTTATTTTTATAACTCAATTTAGATTGCTTAGTAATTACAACTGTTCTAAAACTCATAAGTATTTTCTTTCAAACCAGTAACTGATTGAGTAATTAAAACTGCATGGTCAATTATTCTATTATGTTTCTTACCAAATGCCATCGAATGTCCTAAATATTTAAAGTTAGCTGTTTGACTATTGAATTTCAGCAATTTTATAAGTTCTATTATAGCTTTTTCTTCATATTCTATAGAAACCAGTGATGCATCAATTATAGCTTGTAATTCATTTGTCAAATTAAAATATAAGTTATATTCTTTAGATATTTTCTCATAAATATAATTTAATATTTCTTTCAAATCACCTTCGTACTTGTCCCAATCAAAAGATTCCATTTTCTTCTTTTTGTTAAACAATACATTTAATGTATATTTCCAACTACATAAATTTAATTTATCTATTTTTAATTCTCTGGCATTGCAAACCTCAACTTTATCAGTTGCTCCGACTAAAGAACATATCTGCTTATCCCATACCAATTTAGTGTAAAATGGTATTTTCAATATTTTATTTTGTTCATCAAGGATATAGGAAATATCAGTATCTTTTTCTAATTGAAGTAGATTTTTAACATAATTATCCATGATCGTCTGATCATTTTTTGACTGGATATCAATCAGAATTGGAATACCAATCATTTTTTGAATTATTTCATTTCTTTTGCTATATTTTACAACAACAGCATATGCAGGATTCAAACTGGTATATGATCCATATAATTTAGTATCTAATCCTTTCTTTAATTCTACACCAGCTAGCCCTTTTGAATTTTTAGTTTGATTATAAAACTCACCTGTCTTAATTTCAGTTCTCTTGCTTACAATAATATCATTTCTATATAATGTATTTTCTATTGTTTTATTAAAACTAACATTATCAAATATTTCACCAGTTTTATTATTATAAATAGTATTACTATTATCAAGACTATTTATAACATAGCCATAATTTAATTCTTTAAAATTCTTAGTTTCATATAGTTTTTTGCTTATTTCTTTTAATTCAGTAAAATCAATATTTTTATTTACATATTTATCTTGATATATACCTAAACAAGCAGCTAAATAAGCATCATGAGCATGATGATAATCATTTAATTCTCTATATTTATAAAGTTCAAATTTTTCTCGATAATTATGTGATAAATTAGCATGTAAATAAATTATTTTAGTTTTTTTATAGAAATTATTTAATATATTAGCAACATGCTTTGTTATTTGCCTTGTTTCAACTAATTGTCTACTAATAAAACCTTCTATTTGTTCTGGAGTATATTCTTTTCTTGTTAAAGCAAATTCTTTTTTAGCTGATATTAGCCCATTTTTCTTTAAAAATGCCCACCATCTAATATTTTCTGGCGTACGATAATTGCTTGGTAAAACCAAAGAATCTCTTTTATTTGCATTTTCTTTCTTTATTACAAGAGCTTTATTATCTAATGAATCATCTTTTATTAAAGTTCTAGGCAATATATGATCAACTTCACAATCATCTAAACTTTCTATTTTTTCTCTTGAATATAAACTTCTTCCTAATTGTATAAAATACAAAAATACTTTTTCTGTAAATTCATTGTCATCTTTAGAATTAAGTTCTTTATTCAAACTTTTATAATCATCAATTTGATCTTTAATATCATTATAAATATTCTTCAAACGTTCTTTTCTAGAAGAAGTTCTCTTTTTTTCTTCTTCACTTCGTGCCATTTCAATAGATATATTTTGAGGTTCATATCCCATAAAATTAACTATTTCTTCAACAACTTTTAAAGCTTGATATATGCCTCTTTTATTTTTAGGTGAAGTTGCTAAATATTTAACTAATTCATAACTTATTTTGTCACTTTTATTAACTATATTTAATTTATCTATTTCCTTTTGAAAATTATATTTCTTATTATTCAATATTTGCATAAAATTTTCATCAGTTTCTAATAGTAAATCCATTATACTTTTGCTTTCTTTTGTTTCTGGATTAGTATAATAAATTTCATTAAGTAATTTTTTTGATAACGAACTCCAACCAGAATACTTTAATTTACATATTCTAGAAGAATCAAGTTCCGGATAATTCCTTTCTATTCTTAATTTTAATAATTCTTTATCTTCAAATATAGTAACATCTTTTATGATATCATCAGCCGTATCTTCATTATAAGATGTATTATTAAATATTCCATTTGATCCAAAGAAATCTATATATGATTTCATATTGCTTACAAATCTATCTTTTCCTTGATAGCCACTTGTTTCAAAATCACCAATATTTTTAAAGAATGAATCTTGTATCAAATAATTTTCTAAATCTTTTTTAGTAACTTTTTCATGTTTTAAAAATAAATCAGTATATATTTTTTCAATTTGTTCTTTATTAAATCTAATAGCTTGAGTGCTAGTTTTAACACTTATTTGTTTAATTTCACTTATTACTTTATACCTAGAATAAAATATAGAATTAATAGGCATAGCTTTTTCACTATTAATGTAAGTACAATGGCCAAGCATTCTTTCAATAAATTTTTCTGCTGTTTTTTCTTTATCGATAACTTCATCAAAATTGAATATATTAATTGATTCTGCTTTCATTTCTTCTTTTTTTACTAACCAAGCATTAGGATTTTTTACATCTTTCTCCTTTGTCAAACTATTTAGTGGCCCAACATAATATGGTATTCTAAAACTAAGTATTTTTTCAATTTTATTTATGCCGTTTATTTCATCTTTCAAAAAAGGATAATACTCACCTTGATTAGCAATTATTTTTCTTAATTCAGCTTTATTAAATTGATAAGGATATTTGCCATTATCAGTACTAGTTATTCTAGGCAAATAAGACTCATCATTTAATTCTTTCATTATTTTATTTATTAAATCAATATTTTTTATTTTTTCAAAAGATTTACTCAATTCACTTTTTAAATCAGCATATTCTATATTATTATTTATATATTTATCATAAATACATTTATAATTTTCATTTGATTTAAATACTCTTTTATACTCCTCTTTGTTTTCTTTTAACAACATTTTCAATTCTTTTAAATCTTTTTTATGCTTATCATATTTTTCAACCATTAATTCTGATATTGTCATTGCATTACTGCCATTAAACATTTTTTTAATAAAGATAGCATCATATAATTCTTTTAATTCTTCTAAAATCTCTATTTTATCATTTAATTGATTTAATAATTCATCATAATTATCATCATATTCACTACCATTAAAACTTATCTTTTCAATACATCCATCTTCTTTTTCTAAGTCAAATATTTTTAGAATATTAAACTTGTTTCCTATTATAAGTTTTACCATTTCATCAGCAATTTTAGGATCATCTATAATGTTTTTTAATTCTTTTTTTAAATTAACACTAACATCATTTTTAGACTTTTCTAATATTATATTTTCAAGATTTCTATAATCAACGTTGGTATTAAGTCCAAATAGTTCCTTATCATCAATTAATTCGAATACTTCTTTTAATTTATTTCCTATATTTATATTATCAGCATCAAAAGTATCAACATCATACAAAAAGTTTCCTCTATATTTTATAATATGATGAAGTGCCAAATAAACTAAACGGATATCTTTTTGCTCAGAATTATTTACAAGATCATTTCTTAAATGATAAATAGTAGGATACTTCTTACTAATACCATTTCTTTTATTATTAGAAAAAATATTTAATTTATCAAATTCAGTTAAATTAATTTTTTTATTATTAAAATCTTTAGGACTAAAAAAACTAGTTTGCAATTTTTCAAAAAATTGATCATCAACTTTATTTATTTCATCTCTAAAAATATCTTGTAATAGTTTAATTCTTTTACGTCTTCGATCATATCTTCTTCTCATATTACGGGCATTTCTTCTACTAACAGCAGGTTGAGCTTCTTCAAATAGTCTAGCTCCCCATAAAGCTTTCTTTTTTGACTTGATTCTATCTTCGCCAGTTATTAAATTATGCTCATACCTTTTCACATTATCTTTCAGTACTTCATAATTATCTGAATCAATAACAGCCCAACCAACTGATGAAGTCCCGATATCTAAACCTATTGAATAATTTCTTTGCATCTTGACATACCTCCTTTTTAATGATATCATTTAAATGTCTTGATACCATTCAAGATGACATAGAGAGTTAAAATAAAGCCTTTGGCCTAAATGAATTGACCGTTAGATGGTCTTTTTTTATTCTCTAATCAAAAAAAGTGCAATACAAAAACTTACATAAACTATAAGCCTGTACTAGCACTTTATTTATTAAAATAATTATAACATATCTTTGATATTTTTTGACAAAAAATTCACTATGTAATATCGAAACAATTAACAAATTTGACTAAATCATCTAAAAATGATAATATAACAACACATAAAAAGGAGTAAAAATTTTAAATTATGATTAATAAAAAGAAAACCGAAGCCCTTTCTAACAAGGTTAATTCTTTAGATGAAGAAAACCTGATCGCTTTTATAGAAAGTCTTCAAGATAAAATTAATGAAACTATTGATACAACAACTTTAGAAACCGAATCATTAAAAAAGGTTAAAAGAATTCTAAAAGATTTAGCAAATACACTTAGAACTCAAATTGGAATGGAAAAAACTCTTAAAGATTTAGACTTATTTCAATTATTAGATTTAAAACACAAATTAATATTTGCCAAATCTTTAGCCAATGAATTAAATACTGCATTAAAAGCTCAAGATCATGAATATGCAGCACTTGTATGTGAAAAAAATGGGCATAAATTTACTAAACCTAAAGAAGTGATCAAAATAGTTAAAGATGAAAATCCTTACTTTACACCATATAATGGAACAATTCCTTATATAGAAACCCCAAAAAGTTTTCTAGAAAAAAGATGTACAAGATGTGGATTAACTGAAACTATAGAAATGGTTTCTAAAAATAAAACACTTACATTCTAAAAAGACTTCACTTAAACGTGAAGTCTTTTATAATACCATTTCCATTTCCTTTAAAATTTTTTCATAATTACCTAAATTACCACTTTTTAAAAACTCTTCACTATCCTCTTTAGCTTGTCTCAAATAACCAAAATCATTTTTTATGTTTAGAATCTTAAAAGCCATATCACCACTTTGACGAACACCAAAAATATCACCACTACCACGAAGGCGAAAGTCTTCTTCACTAATTTTAAAACCATCACTAATAGATTCTAGTATTTTTAATCTTTCAACATCTCTTTCAGAAACTAAAATACAATATGATTGCAAATCATTTCTTCCTACTCGGCCACGAAGTTGATGTAAAGCTGATAAGCCAAACTGGTAAGCATCAAAAATAACCATCATTGTTGCATTTTTAACATCAACACCAACTTCAATAACTGTAGTAGAAACAAGAATTTGAATAGTGTTGTTTTTAAAATCTTCCATAATTGCTTCTTTTTCTTTATTGTTCATTTTTCCATGCAACAATCCTAATTTACAAACTTTCCCCAAAGCTCTTTCTAAACTTTTATAAAGAGTTTCAATATCTAATAAATTACTTTTATCGCTTTCTTCAATCAAAGGGGCAACAACATATATTTGATGTCCTTTTTTTATTTCCTCTAGCATTGACGTTAAAACATCACGAATTTCACTCATTTTTTTTATTTTCGTTATAATTTTTTTACGCCCATTAGGAATACTTTTAATTGAAGAAACATCCATATCACCATATAAAGTTAAAGCATAAGTTCTAGGAATTGGCGTTGCACTCATATATAAAACATCAGGCATTATACCTTTATTTTTAAGATTACTACGTTGATTAACACCAAAGCGATGCTGTTCATCAGTAATTACTAATCCAAGAGACTTATAAATAACACTTTCAGTTATCAAAGCATGAGTACCAATAATAATATCAATCGAACCATCTTTTAAACCTTTATAAATTGCTTTTTTCTCTTTAGCTTTAGTATTACCTGTTAATAAAGAAACTTTAATTCCATAACATTCAAACATCTTCAAAATATTAGAATAATGTTGATTAGCAAGAATTTCTGTTGGTGCCATCAAAGCTCCTTGATAGCCACTTAAATAATTAATAAATAAAGCAATAATTGCAACAATAGTTTTACCACTACCAACATCACCTTGCAGTAAGCGATTCATATGTTTAGACGAATTCAAATCATTAAAAATGACTTCTACTGCTTTTTCTTGATCAATTGTTAATGTAAAAGGCAAAGTTTGAATAAATTCTAAAACTTTTTTATAAGGAACATTCCTACTTAAACCAATATTATTTTGTGAATTAAGTTTTAAACAATTCATTTTAAACATAAACTTAAAAGCTTCTTCATATTTTAATCTTCTTTTAGCACTTTCCAATTCTTTCAAATTTCTTGGAAAATGAATATACTCAATACTTTCCCTTTTACTAATAAAATTATATTTATTAGCATAAATATTAGGAACAAAATCAAGAATTTTATAATCTTGAAATAACAAATTATTAATAAAATTGCTAATTTGATTAATAGAAATACCATTTATAACATGATAAATAGGTTCAATTCGTGATCTTTCTGGTAATAAACCAAACTTAAGTTCAGAAGCAACAATCAAATTATGTCTACTATCAAATTTACCAATCAAAAATATCTTTGTTCCAATTAATAATTTAGGTTTCAAAAAACGGCGATTGTAGATTTTAACATTAAAAATATTAGAACCATTATTAATTTTAAAATTCATACAATCTTTATGATTAAAAAATAAAAGAGTTGGAACACTTTCAACCATGCCATCCATAATAATTTTGTCACCATCTTGGATAACATTCATATCCGATCTTTTAATTATTTCATATCTAAAAGGAAAATAATTAAGTAAATCATCAGGACTATAAATACCAAGTTTATTAAGGATTTTAGCAGATTTTGGTCCAATTCCTTTTACTTCTTCAAGTACCATTTTATATCACCAATTTAATTTTAACAAACATTTGTTCTTAAAACAAGTACCTATTTTTTCAATTCTATGTTTCTAATATCACGAATATCAATAAAACTATTATCAATTGTTAATAAACGATCATTATTAATTCCAACAATTTGCTTATTAAAAGTTCCTTTATCCGTTTTAATAATGACATCAGCCTTATAAACATAAGTTGGACTATCCATAATTTCTTTTATTTTTCTTCTAACACTCGTACTATCTAAAGAAGCAATGGAACGTTCACCAACATCATTAAAACTCGTAAAAACAGTTTCATTGTTTTTTAAATCTTTATTAATTTTATTAACAAAAACATTTGGTTTTTTCATTTTATCACCCACTATATCTTATTCAAAAATAGGAAAATTAACACTATAAATAAAATTTCATATAATTTAGTAAGGTGATTAAATTGAAAATTAAAAGTGACTCAAGGAAAATAAATAAAGACGATATTTTTGTTGATTTTGAAGACAATGAAGAATATGTTTTAGATGCGATTAATAGAGGTGCTAAAAAAGTAATTGTCAAAGATAAATTTTATGATGTTGAAACCAAAATTGTAAATGATCCTAAACAATACATTGCTGATTACTTATACCAAAAATATCAAAAAAATTTTAAAAAAATAACTATGATTGGGATAACAGGAACTAATGGTAAAACAACAACTGCTTATCTAACTTATCAATTATTAAACAAATTAGGTATCAAATGTGCTTATATTGGAACGATAGGATTTTATATTAATAATAAACACACTAATATAAATAATACAACTCCTGATATTTTAGACTTATATGAATTATTTATTAAATGCTTTAAAGCTAAAGTTAAAGTAATTGTTATGGAAGTAAGTTCTCATGCTTTAAAACTAAATCGTGTTTTAAACATTAAATATGATTATGCAATATTTACTAATTTAACACATGATCATATGGATTTTCATAAAAATATTGAAAACTATAAAGACGCGAAAAAAAGACT
>OIYS01001692.1_pt1 | contig 10493 bp, 8 predicted proteins | sample 1588271 | NCBI WGS metagenome assembly OIYS01 (sample SAMN03283286) | human gut metagenome | biome: human-associated habitat; material: feces | host: Homo sapiens | place: Peru | collected 2012
CAGATTCATATTTTTTATCTTTATCTTCTTGAGATAATCTTATATAGATTCCAACGTTGAAATCTATACCAGTTAAGTAAGTATTATTCATTCATTCCTCCTTGTCTCTTACTTGACTGGATACTAAGATAATTAAATAATATCGCGCTATTTATAAATAAGCAATGCATCAGCTCGTATATTCCTGTACTTCTTTTTTTATCTCATCGATAAGATATTTTAAAATAAGATCTTTAAATGTTGTATTATTTGTTATTTTTTCATTCATAGCAACACCTATTTAAGACTATGAAAGAATTGTTTGTTTTATTATTCTTCATATAATTCCCCCTTTTTATTCCATAAAAAAACTATTCATATTTTCATATCAATAGTTTAATTAATTTTTTTATTCTCTAATAAATTATCTTGTTTGTCATTAATGTTAAATTCATTTTTTTCAAGTTTCATAATAACCTTAAAAAGCTTCTTGTTAAATATTTCTTTCAATTCTTCATCTGTAAGATTTTCTTTATCTGTTTTAAAAGTTTGTGTAATCTTGTAAATAACTTTTTGATTTTTCATAATGCTTATCACCTCTCAAATAAATCATAACGTAATTATAAAAATAAATCAGTGCCTAATTTTATCAATAGACTTTAATTTATCTTCTACAATAACCACATCAAGATTTTCATAAATATAATCTTTTATCATAGATTCCATAACAGATTGCATTGAAATATTTTTAGTTAACAATATCTTTTTAAAAACTGCATCTGTATTATAATCTATTCCAAATTTCTTTTGTACTGGTTTATTTAGTTTCATTTATCATCTTCCTTTCATTAATTTTGGTACCATTTTTTACCTTACAAAAAAGTAAATTCTTACATATTATTTTAATAAAATATAAGCAGGATAACCCTGTTTACAAAAAACTCACCAGTGGTGAGTTTACCCTTATTTCATAAGGCATTAGTAAAATTAGTAGTGTTTACACTTTCTTTTTTTGTTATACAATCGTTTACTTGAGAGTCCTTATTTTATAAGGGGGGATTTTGAATACAAAAAAACACTAATCAGTTGAGTAATTAGTGCTAAAACATATTATTATTTTGTATTCTATCATATTATATCATAGGAATGTTTAAAGTCAATAAGGATAAAATGTCTGATAAAAAGCGATAAAAATGTTGTGCTAATATTCAGCTAACCCTTATATATAGTGAGATTATCACAATAGATACTTTAATAGATTAGTTGTCATTGACAGCTATAAATATTTTTTTTATTGCATATTGATGTTATTATCATTATTCTACTTCTATGTTTTTAAGTTTATCAAACTCAATTCCTGACTCAATACTTCTTGTAAATTGAATAATTGATAAAAGAACAATAAGTAATTTATCTTTAAAATTTAGAAATTCAGCATATTCATAACTTCTATGATGTATAGTAGGTGCTATAAATACTGAAAACGCATTTTCATTTGTTTTTCTTGATTCTCTTAAATGATCTCCAATTGAAGGCAACTCTCTTACACATTGTTGATTGCCTGTTAGTAGTGTAACTTCAAACAATGAATAATTATTTGAATTATAACAGACTATATCAGGAAGTCCACCTCCGGCATGTCTTCTTGGTAGACCTTCATCATCAATTAAATAATTTGGTTTTACAGTTAAATCACTAAACCATTTTTTTAATGCTAAACTAGTTAAAAACTCTAATCTCGTAGGTTCATCGATATATTTTAATATATCATTTTTAGATTTTGACTTACCATTTGATGATAGTATAAGTAGTTCATTTTTAATAGTTTCCCAATCAAAATAAGATGTCCATTTTTGTATAGATTCTTCTATTGTAATTGAAACTGGTTTGCTAGTTATATTTATTAAATTTTCATCTGTTTTTGACATATATAAATAATACTTATGTGCTTCATCATATTTTTCGTAGTTACTATAATTTTCAAGAATATAGTTTATTTTTTCTATTTCTTCGGTGTTATAATCTATAAATCTTCCATAACCTCTTAATGCTATTAATCCAGTCATTCTCATCTTTCTAATAAAATCATCTGGAAGTTCTCTTAAAATATTTGTTTTTTTAAATCTCTTTTCTTGTCCTTCCGCATTTAAATCTTTTAAACAAATATCATATATTATATCATCACTATAATCAAAACCAAATTTTTCTCTTATATCTTTTATTTTATTATATATTTCATTCTCGTCATCATTTTGAGAACATATTATAAAAGATATTTCTTTTTTTGAAATCATATTATTATCATTTATAGGTTCCTCTTTTAATTTTTTTAATACTTTTAATAATAAAGTAAATGGTGCATTTTCATTTAATACTTTTCTAAAAGGATTAACTCTTTGATATTTTACTAAAGAATTTAAAAATGCTTGTTCTTCTAGTTCTGGATTACTATTAACAATTGAGTTTATTAATAATTGACCTGTTTGTGATATTTCAATTGGTTTATTAATTTCATAATAAATAAACCCAAATTCTTTAATAATTTTAAATATTGTATCAAATCTAGAAGGCCACCCCTTATCAAATCCTGCTTCTTTATGTTCCTGTGGAGAATTAATTATTATATCTTGAACTTGTTCATCACTAAATTCTTTATCTGAGTTATATATTTCCCATAATTGTTTATTTTTTTGTTCGTATTTTTGTGTATAATATAATTTATTTTTAATAATATCCGCAATTATTTTCATGATAATATCATTATTCAAAACCTTTCCCTGATAATTAGATATTATTTTAACATAATCTTTAATTCTTTCAGGATTACGTACAGTTGTACTAAATAATAATGGTTTTAATTCTGGTTTTCTACTTCTCATAATTTGTAACAAACACCTCCTTTGAATTGATTTTTACAGTATTATTATTAAAGCTGATATAATTGCTACTTATTTCATATACATGATATTTTTTTGACCATTTATCAAATATTTCATTTTTTTGGCCTTTGTGGTACACCAAATTAGTAATTCCAAACCTTATTCCTTTAGAATTAAGTTCATCAAGAAAATCATATAGTTTTTTTTCACGTTCTTCATTCCATAGTTTATTATATTCACTTTGGCTTATTAAATAAGGAGGGTCTAATAAAACATAATCATTAGTCCCTATATTTAACGATTTAATAAACTTTTGATAATCCATATTATAATATTTTATATCAATATTTTCTATATAATCAAAATAATAATTTAAAGAATTATAAACGTTACTATTAAAGTCTACATTCCCAACCGGCAAATTGAATTCTCCCTTTGAATTAAATCTGGTCATATGATTAAAACCATATATCAATAGCAAATAAAGTTTTAGAACATCTTTATTATTATTATTATAATCTGTTCTTAGTTTAAGATATTGTTCTTTATTATATTTGGCGTAATATGTTTTCTTATACTCCCTCTTTAATTCTTCGGGCACCAAATGTCCGTTATACGAACATGACAATCCATATTTTTGGATTTGTTTAAAGATCTTATTAAAAAACTCCTCTTTACGATTTGAATAACTGCTCAATAACTTATGAATACTTACGATATCAGAATCAATGTCATTAACATAATAATGTCTAGCTTTAACATTTAAAAAGGAACTACCTCCACCAACAAAAGGTTCTATATAATGGTTAATATAATCGGGCATATATTTCTTTATTTCTGGCATTAATTTATATTTATCACCAACATAAAACAAAGGTGATCTATATGAAATTTCTTTCTTTATATTAGGTTTAACTTTCGTAATAAATATATATTCTTTATGATTATTTAATTCTGTTTTCCCCGTTGTAAATGCTTTATATTTTTTTTCAAATTTTTTTGTCTCTCCTTTACTTGATAATATTGTTTCAATTTCATCCAAAGTTATTTTATTTCTAGAAGATGAACTTTTAGAATTATAAGTATTATTATAAGAAACTACTATATATTTAACATTTAGGCTTTGAATCAAATCATTAAAAGCTATAGGAGCTGTTACCTTGCAATATTCAGACATATTTTCTTCTTTTGGTTTCATAGCTGTACCATATAATTTTGGCTTTTTCCATTGCGCTATATTTTCCATAACATGATAAAATCTACTATATTGTCTTGAATTATAAGGCGGATCAATATAAGCTATATCTGCTTTAACTTCCTTTGATAATTGATTTGAATCTTTTCTGTATATTTCAACCAATTTATCCTTATCTATTAATTTAGGATTTATTAAATTAAAGGAAAAACTTTCAGGAATATTTTTTATTTTTCTATACGCATCATAATGACCACAAGTATTTGCTACTTTATCAAACGAATACAATAGCGAAGATAACAGAATATAATATTCTTTATCATTTATTTCTTTCTTCTTGTATATTTTTTCTACATTTTCTCTAATATAGCCAATTTTTTTAGCATCATTATTATTAAAAAATTTATTACCAAAATTTTTAGACACATAGTTATCTTTTAATGTTGATGATTTTATATCATTATAATAATCCATTAAATTTATAAGTTTTTTTTCATCATAATTTTCATTTAGGAAAAAACCATTATATATAATATTGTTTGAATATAAAAAATCATTTACTATAAAACGATCATATTTATCAAAAACATAATCAGTTACTGAACCAGTTCCTGCAAATACATCAAAAAAGGAATGACAATTTACACAGTTCTCATCAATCAATTTAGATATCCACTCCATAAGTTTAAACTTATTTCCAGTATATCGTCTATTTTGAATATTAAACATTTGGCACCTCCTTAATTACTAATATATTTGTAAAAAATAATTACTAATAAAATTATAACACACAAATAACATATTTTTTTATTTACATAGATTTTTTTTGTTTTTTCATTGTAATTAAATATTAAAACCAGAGATAATTCAATCTCTGATTTCTTTAATTATATAGTTTGATTATTCTTTTTCTACAAATAACAAGCAAAAATCTTGAATGTCTAATTGATATCTATTAAATAGTTCTCGTATCCAATAAAATATAGAACTCCTATTATAATTTGTATAAACAAATAAATCATCTAACACTTCTTCTTCAAAATCATTCATTTTTTGTTTTGAGAATAATATCCTAGTTCCTCTTTCATAAGTTAAATTTTGTTTAGCCATTTCATCTAATATTGTATTATCAAGTTTGTATAAAACTTTTATAATATCTTTGTAAAGTGACTTGTAACTATCTGATTTATATTTAATACCATCAAATTGAAATCCATACAATTTATATTTAGCACTACTTGCATATTCATCACCATCATCATCCGGATTATCAATATAAAATTCATAATACTTTTCAAATTCTAGAGTTGTATCAATATTAGTTGGATATGAAAATTTATCAATGATAATTTTAGATAGTCTGTCTGCCCTATTATTGATTTCTTCTTCTCCCCATTTTATGATACTATCATCAATTAATTCTTTATTTAAAGTTATTATTTTAGTTTGACCTGTTGTATATAATTTATTAAATAATTTCTTTTTGCTTTCAAATGGATCATTACTATATTCTGAATTGTATCCAGTTATGGATAAATTACCTAATGTATGTACATATTTATCATATATTTCTTGATAATTTTCACCTAACTCTAATTGCCATTTTGAACTTAATGTTTCAGGCATAATATGTTCGATAGTCAATGTAGTCATATCAACTGGTTCTTTGTTACTATTTTCTATAATATCAAAGAAATATCTTAAAATTTTTGATTTTGCACTAGCATACATATTTCCAAGATGTAATCCTGCATTAAATACATTATCATTTGGCATTTTATCATCTGTTTTTAATGTACATATATATGACTCAACTGCTTTATAATAACATTCATAATTATTTTTGTTTTTATCAAATATATGAGAATATAATGAAGAATAAAAACGTCTCAAACTTGATGAAGGAATATCTGCAACATTTCTTCTAAGTGCATAATTTCCAAACAGTTTTAGAATATTATTAAATTCTATTTCTTTTTCTTCAACATTTTTTAATTCATATTCTGATAAAGTACTTTCCTTATCGTATTTACTCTGAATTATATTGAAGTCATCACATACTTTTAATAAAAATGGATAAATTGTTCTATGTTGAAGGATATTAAACATAGCACAATACATATTAGAATCTTTTCCATAATTTTTTGAATCATTGCATACAAGTAATTTATAATATTTGGCATATCTAATTATTTCTTTAAAGATATTCTCTATTCCATCTAAATCATCAATATTATTACTAATATAGTATTCTTTAAAATTGTCATATACTTTAGATTCTTCTATATATCTTTTATCTTTTGCTACAAGAAAATCATAAAAGAATTTTTCTATATTTTCTTTTGTTATTAAAGATTCCAATGTAACCCAATATTTTTTATATATTTCGGCCTGTTTACCAGCATCTAAAATTCCCATTAATAGGAAATTTCTAATTAAATCTGCTGTTGTAAGTTTTACACCAGTAGAATTTATGCTTTCAAATATTTTTTGTGGAGAATCACTTTCTCCTAATACAATTTCAACAATCTCTAATCTAGATATTCCATTTAATAATTCTTCGTAACTCAAGCCATCTTTTTCAACAGTTTTCTTGATTCTACTTTTAAAATGATTATAATTTATTACTATTTTTGATGTATTGTCTAAATCTACTTTATTACCCATAAGAACATTTTCTAACTCAGTATTATCATTATCTGTATTTTTTAATTTTAATTTATATCTTTCTTCACATAATTCGTTATATAAATTCTTTTGTATTTTCTTTTTCGTAATATTTTCTTGATCAACAATAGAATCATCAATCGCTTTCAATAATAACATAATTGTAGTTAATCTTTGTTGACCATCAATTATAGGACAACTTTTTATATCATCTCTTTTAGATACAGAATAAACTAAGCTTCCTAAAAAATGATTCTTTTCTAATTTTATACTATTAATAATATCATCATATAGCTTGTCACAATGTTCTTTTTCCCAAGTATAATTTCTCTGATAAACAGGTATAGTATATTGAATATCTGTTTTCTTTATAATATCATCATATAGCATTCTATTAAACGCCTCCATACATTCACCTTCTTCACGAATATTATATCATTAAAACTGACTTATTAAAATGATCTTATAATTCTTTAGGACAATTTGTTCTATACTTAACGTCATTAAATCCATATACTTTTTTACAAGTATTACAAATAATTCCTATAGCATCATCACCATAAATATTATATCCATCACCTTTTAGTAAAATAATATCTTTTGAATCACAAATCGGACAATGTGGATTATCATCTAAAGTAACTTGTTTCTTATCAAAAACATCTCTTACTATTTCATAACCATTGTATCCGTATTTAGGAACAAATTCATCTTTATTAAAGACTTTAATTCTACCAAACATAAGCTCTAATTTATCTATTTGTTTTTCAGTGTGATAATGCCCACAATACCATTTATCATAATCAACATTTTCTTCTATCTTATCTAAGAACATTTCCATAGCTTTATCAACTTTAGTTTGATCAATACCTTGCATAAACACCTCAGCTGGTTCATATTTCATAGGACATGTATGTGATAAAATAATATCTACATGTTTTCCTTTATATTTAGCTAAAATACTATTTTTCTCTTCTTCTGTTAATTGTTCATCTTTAAACCATTTATGACCATATAATAATCTATACTCTTTATCAATAGAATAAGCTCCACCTATTACTAATACTTTTTTACCATCTATGTTATATAGTTCTCCATTTTTAGCAAATATTAAATTGGAATATTCTTCTTCAACAAATACATTTCCATCAAACATATCTATTTCTTTATATGTAGATATATTTTCTGGTCTTTCTTCATGATTACCTTGAATACAAAATAATTTAATGTTCATATCATTCAAATACTTTTTGAGTTTATTATCTTCTTCATTTAAATAATAATTAATGCCTGCATCTCCTAATACTATCAACATATTATCACTATCTTTTTTCAACTTATAAATTCGAGAAAAATCTCTATGTGTATCACCTGTAATATAAATCATATTATCACCACCAAATATTATCTATGTGAAGCAGATTCCCTTTTTATACAATCAACATCTTTTATATAAATATTATATTTGTCCTTATATTCAGATGCTTTTTTAATTAATAAATTTATTTTATCAACATCACTTTCTTTGTTGATAAAAACCACTAAATAGGCATCCTTACATTCTTCTTGTTTCAAATATGTATGAATTTGTTTATTTTCATCTATGCATTCTAGTAATTTAGTGTTACTAGAAATTTTATTTTCTATTAATATTTTGTCATCGCCACGTGATATTTTGAAATCTACTGGACCATTACCTGCATTCGTTTCAGGAGATATATCAACATTAAAGCCAGCATCTTTTATTCTAGATTCAAAAAGTATATGAACAAACTTAGATATTTTAGGTTCAGAAATAAACTTATTACCATTAGTCATTAAGAATACATATCCTTTTTTATCTTTAACAACCATTTGAAGATATTGTATTAATATTTCCGCAACCATTTTTACTGGCATTACTGAATTATCATCCTTTTTATTTAAAAGATAGTCTTTATTATCATTATAAAATTGGTACGCTAACTCGTATATATTATTTACATTCTCTTTATCTTCAGATAAATCGTACGCAGCATATACTTTTCCATCATCTAAGAATTTATTTAATATTTCAGCTCTATTATTTTCTATAATATCTTCCATTATTTTTTTCTTATTTTTGTCAATATCTGATTTCAAATTATAATCAAAAACATTTTTAACATAATTCATATCATTATGGTAAATCCACGACATAAAATTATCTTCATCAAAATATAGTGTAGTAACCAAAAATTCTTTTGGAATTAATAAAACAGGAATTTCTTTATCATTCTCATTAATTATATATGGAATATCAATTAGACCATAGTTCCATCTCATTTCTTCAAAATTGTATTCTTGTTTCAATTTAAATTTTTTAGTGGGAAAACTATTTTCTTTTGCTATTCTACAACTGTAATGAATAAAATCATTTTTTGTAATATTAATTATCATATCCGTAATTCTATCACCACTAACATTTTTATCAAATAATGATATTTCGAGAAAGTTTTCTACACCAAATAGTCCTTTTTTTATAAATCTATTTATATTATTTAAAACTGAAATTGCTGTTTTTCCTGTTAAACCACTACCAATATTACTATCAAATGAAAACCCCAAATTTGCTTCTCTCACTTCATCAAATTGAACCATACTATTTTTTAAACTTTCTGGTATATTTGATTCCAATTTAACTATAGCTTTAGAAAAAAATTCAACTAATTTCTTATAACTGTGTTTAAATTCATCAATTGATGTATTTTTTAATAACATTGGATCTATAAATAGTAACGTATCCCATTCAACTTGGGGATTAAACCATTCTTCTGTCCCAGTATAACTATATCCAATATATTCACTATATCTTTTTTTCATAAAAATCTCACTTCCTTTGTTTCAAAAAATAAGCAGTATCCATCTTAAAAAGATTAAATACTGCTTATCTTCATATATTTATTTTATCATATTTTAGCTCCCTTTTCAGTGTTTTCAAGGCAATTTGCTATTTTTTTTAGTTAAAAGGCAAAAAAAGAGCATTTATTGATTAAATAAACACTATTTTAACATTATTTAATATCGTTCTAGATTAATTATACTATCTAGTTTAATTGTCTAAATACAGCCGTCTTAATACTCTTAATACCCAATCAAATTATGTAATGGTAACTGAACCCACGACCTCCTGCATTTATGTGATTAGATAAAACTATCACATCAGAATTATTTCCAAATGCAGATAATATTCTATTAACTCTTTCATCTCTATCTAATGTTTCATCAGTACTTCTAGTTATATAAGTAGGTATTCCTAATTCTTGCAATCTCTTATAAATATATTCTGCGACTGCAAGCGTGAAATCCTTTTCTTTAATATTTTCATTTACTGCTCCTGGATCATCTCCTCCATGTGCAACATACCTTTATACACGGGACATAATTAATAAAAAATTGAAAGCACTTATATACATTATAAAAAGTGATCAAGAATGGTCACTTTTATTTTTTAGATCCACTTTGTAATAAAATCAGTTGAACCTGTTCCTCGATAAAATAAATTATCCAATAGAATTAATTGTAATTTCAAGTTACTAATTCCTTATTACTATTAAAAAGGTATAAAAATTATTAAAATATAAATGTTTATTATGAAATAAAAAAAATAAGCAGTTGATGTATTGCTTATTAAACTTATTTAACTTTATTTGCAAGTTTGATAACTGATTTAGTATATTTCATAAGTTCTTTTTTATTTTTAAATCCACAAGTCATTGCGAAGTAATCCATATAGCTAGTATCTTCATCAATAT
>OIYS01001695.1_pt1 | contig 10486 bp, 9 predicted proteins | sample 1588271 | NCBI WGS metagenome assembly OIYS01 (sample SAMN03283286) | human gut metagenome | biome: human-associated habitat; material: feces | host: Homo sapiens | place: Peru | collected 2012
CTAGAAAAAGGAGATACTCTAGTATTAAATGATACTAAAGTATTACCAGCTAGACTTATTGGTACTAAAGAAGAAACTAACGCTGTTATTGAAGTCTTACTATTAAAAAATATAGAAGAAGATAAATGGGAATGCTTAGTAAAACCAGCCAGAAGAATTAAAGTAGGAACAATTGTAACTTTTGGTAACACTCTTCTAAAAGCAGAATGCATAGCTGAAAAAGATCAAGGAATTAGACACTTTAATTTTATCTATCAAGGTATTTTCTTAGAGTTGTTAGAACAGCTTGGTACCATGCCTCTTCCTCCCTATATTCATGAAAAACTAGAAGATCAGACAAGATATCAAACTGTCTATGCTAAAGAAATTGGTAGTGCTGCCGCTCCAACGGCTGGACTCCATTTTACTAAAGAATTATTAGAAAAAATAAAAGAAAAAGGTGTAAATATTGCCTATATAACTCTACACGTTGGACTAGGAACATTTAGACCAGTAAGCGTTGAAAAAATAGAAGACCATACAATGCATAGTGAATTTTATTCTATGACTAAAGAAGTTGCCGATCTTTTAATCAAGACAAAGAAAAATAATAAAAGGATAATAGCTGTAGGTACAACATCAGTTAGAACTCTTGAAACTATTATGCAAAAGTATAATGAGTTTAAAGAATGTAGTGGCTTTACTGATATATTTATATATCCAGGATATGAATTTAAAGCAATAGATAGACTTATTACTAATTTCCATCTACCAAAATCAACTCTTGTAATGTTAGTGTCAGCTCTAGCTGGTAGAGAACATATTCTAAATGCTTACAAAATAGCTGTTGAAAATAGATATCGTTTCTTCTCATTTGGTGATGCCATGCTTATTAAATAAAGGAGGACTTATGAAGATAGAATATACATTATTAAAAAATGAAAAAAATACCAAAGCCAGGTATCGTAAGATAAAAACTAATTATGGTACTTTTGAAACACCTATGTTTATGCCTGTAGGTACAAGGGCCACTGTAAAATCCTTATCACCTGAAGAACTAAAAGCTGCTAACTGTGGCATTATCTTATCTAATACATATCATCTATGGTTAAGGCCAGGAGAAGACATAGTAAATAAATGTGGAGGTCTTCATAAATTTATGAATTACAATGGCCCAATTTTAACAGACAGTGGTGGTTTTCAAGTGTTTTCACTAGCTAAAAATAAAGAAAAAGATATTACTGAAGAAGGTGTATTTTTCAAAAGCCATATTGATGGCTCTAAACTATTCCTAACTCCAGAGAAATCAATTTCTATTCAAAATAAATTAGATAGTGATATAGCTATGAGTTTCGATGAATGTCCACCAGCTAGTGCTAATTATGAATATTTAAAAAATAGTATTGAAAGGACTTTGCGTTGGGCTAAAAGAGGCCAAAAGGTTCATAATAACCCTAATCAAGCCTTGTTCGGAATTGTTCAAGGTGGTGCCCATGAAGATTTAAGAAAATATTCAGCCATTGAAACTGTAAAAATGAATTTTGATGGTTACAGTATTGGTGGAGTAGCTAATGATGGTGAATCCAAAGAAGATATGTATAAAGCAATTGATTATTCCATTCCATACTTACCAGAAGATAAGGTTCGCTACCTAATGGGAGTAGGTGAACCGATCGATATCATAGAAGGTGTTATAAGAGGAGTCGACATATTCGATTGTGTCTTGCCAACTAGAATAGCAAGACATGGTCAAGCCTTCACAAGACATGGCAAGATTAATTTAAATAATGCCAAATACAAAGAAGACCTACTTCCAATAGAAGAAGGTTGTGATTGTTACACATGTAAAAATTATGAAAGAGCCTATATTAGACACCTAATAACTACCAGTGAAACTTTGGGTGGACGACTACTATCAATTCATAACATAAGATTTTTAACAAGATTAGCCGAAGAACTAAGAGAGGCTATAAAAAACGATACTATACTAGAATATAGAGAAAATTTCATTAAGTCATATGAAAAGAATAACTAAAAAAGTTATTCTTTTTACATATAGAAAATAGGCCTATTAGTACTGCCGCTTGTAGTATTGTTAAAAGAAACATTATTATTAACACTAACATTACTATTAACATTATTACTAGTGTTTTCACTAGGTTTTCTCATTTCATCAGCTATCATAAACATTGTTTTAGCATTACTAAAAATAGGTTTAACTTGATTAACTAGGGGAATAGCCTGATTAATAACACCTAATGTCTTTTGAGTACCATCTAAAAAGCCACCCCAACTAAATCCTTTAGAAATATTAAATAGTCTACTAAATAGTCCAGGCCTCGCATAAGGATAATTATACATAGTCCACCTCTTCAATTATAGTATATGTAAACTAATATAAAAAGTTAAATTAATATTTAAAAAAAACTATTAATATGCTAAAATAAAAGTAATAGTAAAGAGGTTATACAATAATTCGAGGTGATACTATGAATAATAACAATAATGAAGTAAATCAAGCCGTTGACAAACAAACTGTACAGCAACCTACACCAGCAGCAATTGATTCTAATACAGCTTCCAGCACACTAGCACCAACTGAAATAGATAAAAAGTTTACGAAGAAGAAAGCTAAAAAAGATAAAGGTAAAGAAAATGGTAGAATAAAATCTTTTAGATATACAGTATTAAATTCAGCTGGTAAAAAAGAAAGAGGTTCCCTAGATACCGAAACAATAGATGAAGCTAGAAATTTCTTAATAACTCAAGATTATAAAATCTTAGAGCTAAAACCACGTTCTCCTTATGATATTGATTTGGGTAGTTCAAAATTTAAAGCTTCAGATTTATCATTTACTCTAACACAGTTGTCAACATATATAAAGTCTGGAATTCCTCTAGCAGATTCAGTTAGAATTCTAGCTAAGCAATCGACTAATCCAGCTCACAAGAAGATTTTTAGTCAACTTGTATATGAATTACTAAGAGGAGAAAACTTATCATCAGCCATGGAAAAACAAAAAAAAGTTTTCCCAGAACTTTTAATAAACATGGTAAAAACTGCAGAGTTAACCGGTGACTTACCATCAATACTAGATGATATGTCGGATTATTATACTTCGATGGCTCAAACTAGAAAACAAATGATCAGTGCCATGACATATCCAAGTGTCGTTTTACTAATTGCTTTTGCAGTATTAATATTTATGCTTACATATTTAGTACCACAGTTTACCGAACTATATGCTAGTAATGATGCTGAAATTCCAAAACTTACGCTAGCAATAGTAAGTGTAAGTACCTTTTTAAAGACAAATTATTTAATATTGATTGGTGTTATAATTATTTTAATAATCTTATTCATATTAGCATATAAAAATATTCAAAAATTTAGAAAAGGTGTCCAAATAGTACTGATGCACCTACCAATAATTAGTAAAGTAATAATTTATAATGAAATAGCTAATTTCACCAGAACATTTGCATCTCTTCTAAATCATGGTGTCTTTATAACTGATAGTATGGAAATCTTATCAAAAATAACTAATAATGAAGTATATAAAGAAATAATTAGTAGTACACTAGTAAATCTAGCAAAAGGAGATTCAGTATCTACCGCCTTTAGAGGAAAATGGGCTGTCCCAGTTGTTGCTTATGAAATGATAGTAACTGGTGAAAGTACTGGTAGACTAGGTGAGATGATGGATAAAGTTGCAAGTCACTTCCAATCTCTACATAAATCTATAATTGATCAGATGAAAAGCTTGATCGAACCATTGATGATTTGTGTTTTGGCAGTAATAGTTGGAGTTATTCTACTAGCTGTAATTCAACCAATGTTTGGTATTTATGATACAATAAAATAAGGAGGGTAATTATGAATACTATATATATAATTATCTTTTTTATTTTAGGAACAGTCATGGGATCATTCTATACAGTTGTTGGTCTAAGACTTCCTAAACATGAAAACTTTATAAATTCACATTCTCATTGTGATAGTTGTGGTCATACTCTAAGTTTATATGAGATGATCCCAATATTATCATTCCTATTTCAAAGAGGAAGATGTCGTCATTGCCATAAAAAAATAGATACCTTATCAACCTATATGGAACTATTTACCGGTATATTATTTGCTGTATCTTTTTATAGCTTTTCATTTAGCTATGAGCTTCTAATAGCTCTAGGTATTACTTCAATGCTAATAATTATAGCAGTAAGCGATTTAACTTACTTAGTTATTCCAGATGAAATATTAATCTTTTTCAGTATCTACTTTATAATTATAAATATATTAAATTTAGGTTTTTATAAAGCTATTCTCTCTATTGGAAATGGTCTTCTTTTATTCCTAATAATGTATTTAATAATGCTGTTTGGAAATAAAATATTAAAAAGAGAAAGCCTAGGTGGGGGAGACATTAAAATGATGTTTATCTTTGGACTAGTCCTAGACCCATTATTAGGAGTATTATCTATCTTTCTAGGAAGCTTAATTGCATTACCAATATCATTCCTACTACTTCTAAAAAACAAAGAAAAAGTAATTCCATTTGGGCCATTTCTCTTAATTGCGATTAATCTAATTTATTTTACTAAAGTAACGTCAGAGGCAATCATAAAATTGATAACATTTTAAAACAAAAATAATAACAAACATTATGTTATTATTTTTTGTTATAATCTTTAATTTTTTTTAAAGATAGTGTACTATATAAACAGGTGATATTATGAAAAACTTAACTATTTTACCAGCTGATATCTATACGGTTATAAATAAAACAGTTATTAAAGAAACTGATTCTAAACTAATAAGTATGCTATATCAACCTATTATTGGTTTTACTGCTGTTTCTCTATATTTTACTTTAATAAATGACTTGGATAAATTAGAAGTAATGAGTGATGATCTAACTCATCATCACTTAATGTCTACTATGCAATTAAAATTAGAAGATATCGTTATTGCCAGGGAAAAACTAGAAGGAGTAGGCCTTTTAAAAACGTATGTAAAAAAAGATAAAAATATAAATAGCTATGTCTATCAATTATATTCTCCTATTTCAGCTAATGAGTTTTTTCACCACCCAATTCTAAATGTTGTTTTATATAATAATCTAGGTAAAAAAGAGTACGAAAAACTAGTTAATTACTATAAACTTCCTAAAATAAATTTAAAAGACTATGAAGATGTAACCTGTAGTTTTGATGAAGTATTTAAGTCTGTAAAAGGAACAATCTTAGAAATGTCAGATGATATTACAAAAAGAGATTCTAATAATATAATAATTAATAAAGGTATTGATTTTAACTTATTGATATCTAGCCTACCAGAATCATTAATAAGTGAAAAATGTTTTACAAAAGAAGTAAGGGATTTAATAAATTCACTAGCTTATACATATAATATTAATACTTTAAGTATGCAAAGTTTAGTTAGAAATTCTATAAATGAAAAAGGTTTAATCGATAAAACTATTTTAAGAAAAAGTTGTAGAAACTATTATCAATTCGAAAATAGTGGTTCACTTCCTACCTTAATTTATAATAAACAACCAGAATATTTAAAAAAACCAGTTGGTGATAATTCTAAATGGGCTAAAATGGTTTATACTTTTGAAAACATTAATCCATATCAATTATTAAAAGCTAAATATAAAGGAGCAGAACCAACTGATCGTGATAAAAGATTAATAGAGAGTCTTCTTATTGATCAAAAATTAAACCCTGGTGTTGTCAACGTCTTAATATCATACGTTTTAAAAATAAATAATGAACAATTAAAGAAGAGTTATGTTGAAACAATCGCTGGTCAGTGGAAACGTCTAAATATTGAAACAGTAGAAGAAGCTATGAAAATAACTGAAAAAGAACACAAGAAACTTAAAAAATTGATTGAAAACAAAAATCAAAAAGAAAAACATATTAGTACCATGAAGGATACTAAGTTACCATTATGGTTTAATAAAGAAATAGAAAAAGACGAAATTACTAAAGAAGAGCAAGAAGAAATGGATAAGCTTTTGGCTGACCTTGTATAAAAATAGAATATATGATATAATGTACGTGCTTGATTCTTTTGTCAAGTTTACATGAAAAAATGAAATAAAAAAATATAAATGTATAAATATATAGTTCTTATGATATTATTGTATAGTAGGAAAATGAATAAAATAGTAAGAAGGAAGAATGCAATGGAAGAATACAATAACGATGAGTTTAATTGGATAATCCAACCAATTATAGATAATAAAGAATACCAAAAACTAAAAGAAGTACCACATCATGGTTCAACTAGATTTGATCATTCAATGCGTGTTGCTTATTATACATATTTAACAGCTAAGTTCTTTCACCTAGATGATTATCAGGCAACAACTAAAGCTGCACTTCTTCATGATTTCTTTATTGATGAGGTAAAAGATAAAAACATAATAGCAAGATTAAGAAAACATCCGTCATATGCTGCAGAAAATGCTAAAGAACATTTTGGCTTAAATGAAAAACAAATAGATATTATAAAAACACACATGTTTCCAATAACATTTACTCCTCCTAAATATATAGAAGGATGGATAGTAGATATAGTTGATGATGTTGTTGCTGTAGGGGAAAAAGCAGCTAATTTAACTGATGAGTTTAAAACCACAGTTACCTTTATGTTTATTCTATTAATCAACTTTTTAAACACAAAATTATAAGATGCAATCTAAGAATAAAGCTTGTCTTTATTCTTTTGTTTTGATATAATTTTTATTATAGAAAGGGGTAGAAAAATGACACCAATATATATTCTTGGACATAAGAAACCGGATACTGACTCCATCATGTCAGCAATCTCTCTTTCGTATCTAAAAAATCAATTAGGAGAAAACACTGTTGCTAAAACTATAGGAAGTATAAATAAGGAGACAAAATTCGCTCTAAAATATTTTAACATTCCAGAGCCAGGGTATTTGAACGATGTAAAACTTCAAGTAAAAGATATAAATTATCATAAAAACTTTTATATAAAGGAAACTGATTCCATTTACAATGGTTATAAAAGCATGCTAGGTATGAGTCTTACCGGCCTACCTGTTGTAAAAGATAATGGTAAATTAATAGGTATAGTTACTATTAAAGACTTATCCCATATCATAATTAATGAAAAAGCTGATTATTTATATACATCATATAATAACATTCTAGATGTATTAAAAGCAGAACAACTATTAAAATTTGATGATGAAATTTATGGTAAACTTTTAGTTGCCTCATATCGTAGTACTACTTTTATGGAAACGGTAAAATTAAAAGAAGACACCATCTTAATAGTTGGAGATCGTCATAGTATTATTGAGTATGCTGTAAAATCAAAAGTAAAATTAATCATTCTATCAGGAGATGCCCAGATTAAAGAAGAACATTTAAAAATAGCAGAAGAAAACAAAGTAAATATTATAAGGACTAAATATTCATCTTATCATATAACTAGACTAATAGTTTTAGCTAATTACATTAAAATAATGATAAAAAGCTATAATCCAATAAAATTTGAATATACTGATTTTGTAGATAATGTTATTGATATAAATAATAAATTTAAGCATACTAACTATCCAATAGTAGATCGAAAAAATAAATGTCTAGGTGTCCTAAAAGTGACTGACTTATCAGATAAGCATCCTAAAAAAGTAATTTTAGTTGATCATAATGAAAAAATGCAAAGCGTTGAAGGACTAGAGGAAGCTGAGATAGTTGAAATAATTGATCACCATAATCTAGGAAATATAACAACTTCAACTCCAATAAACTTTAGAAATATGGCTGTTGGTTCAACTTGTACAATAGTCTATACATTATTTAAAGAAAGAGAAGTAGCTATTCCAAGCCATATAGCAGGAGCACTAATTTCTGGTATTTTATCAGATACTATGATTTTAAAAAGTCCAACTGCAACCAGAAAAGATGTAGAAGCTATAGAAGAACTATCAAAAATAGCTAATGTTAATTATAAAGAGTATGGTCTAGAACTATTAAAAGCTGGAACATCTCTAGAAGGAATGAGTAAAGAAGATGTATTATATAATGACTTTAAATTATATACAGCTAAAGATAAATCATTTGGTATAGGGCAATTCTTTACTATGGACTTTAATGATATTAAAAAAGAGCTTGACGAATATGTTGAAACATTAAATAGAGTAGCTAAAACAAATAATTATTCTCTAGTTGCCTTATATGTAACAGACATCATTAAAAATGGTAGTTATGTTATATATAATGATGATGGAAGAGATGTTCTAGAAATAGCTTATGACAATAATTCATTAAAAGAAGGTGACTTCATACCAGGCTGTGTTTCGCGAAAAAAACATATTGTTCCAATTATAATGCCAATATTTGAAAACTAGTTTAGGAGATGATAAGATGAGTATATTTTCAATCATAATTTTAGGTATTGTACAAGGTATAGCAGAATTTCTTCCTATATCATCATCAGCCCACTTATTAATATTTAGAGACGTTTTTAAAATAGGAGCTACAATGAGTCCTAACATGGAACTTGCTTTCGATGTAGCTCTACATTTAGGCACTCTTTTGGCGATAGCCTTATTTTTCTTTAAAGATTTCATTAATATGATCCAAAAGGGTCTAACTAAAGGTGTAAAAGATAAGGAAGGAAAAATATTCTGGTATCTTATAGTTGCGACTATTCCTGCTGGTGTAGCTGGTGTGCTTTTTGAAGATGTTATTGATTCCATTTTAAGAAACAATTTTGTTATAATATCTCTTGCCTTAATAATAATGGGTGTTATTATCTATGTTTTAGATAGATATTGTAAAAGTAATAAGGAAATAAAAGATATGACACTAAAAGACGCTATCATAATTGGTTGTAGTCAAGTATTTGCTCTAATACCAGGATTTTCAAGAAGTGGTACCACAATAGCTGCTGCTAGAACCCTTGGTATAAAAAGAGATGATGCCGCCAAGTTTTCATTCTATTTAAGTGCTCCAGTTGTCTTAGGGGCTGTCGGAGTACAATTATTAAAACCAAATACATATGCTGTAATCACAACTAATCCAATTCCTTTTATAATTGGAATATTAACTTCATTTCTAGTTGGACTAGTATGTATTAAATACTTATTAAAATACCTACATAAACATAACTTTAAAGTATTTATGATATATCGAATAGCTTTAGCAATTATAGTTTTATTAACTATTATAGTAAGGAGATAAGTATGAAAAGTTCACAAATAGGATTACTAACCACAATCGTTTTAGGAATATTTATTTTAATTGGTGCCCTAATAGGATTTTTAACAAATAAAAAACAGAAAGTAGTAGATTTTATAGTCGGTCTAGCATTTGGAATAATACTGATGCTTATGGCTCTAGATCTACTACCAGAAATAATTGAACAACTTGGCCTTAAATATTTACCAATATTTATAATTTCAACAGCCGTAGGCTATATAATATTAAAAGTCTTAGATATCTACATTCCAGATCACGAAATGGAAGATAAGTCTAAAAAAGAAGCTAACAGTAACCTAATCCATATAGGTATTATAACTTCCTTAGCTATTATGCTTCATAATATAATTGAAGGAATGGCTGTCTATTCAACCGTAATATCATCAACTTCTGTAGGTGTTACATTAATGTTAGGAATAGGGCTACATAATATTCCATTCGGTATAATAATAGCATCAGCTTTCCATCAATCTAATCAAAACATATGGAAAACTATCGCTATAATATTATTACTAGCTTCATCAACATTTATAGGAGGACTTATTGTATTCTTCTTAAATGTATCTCAAATATCGCCATTAGTATTAGGAACACTTCTTTCTATAACTCTAGGAATGTTAGTATATATATCCTATGAAGAATTATATAAGAAACTAAAAAAATCTAAAAATAAAAAAATAAGTTATATAGGAGTAGGTATAGGTATTTTAGTACTTGCAGTAGCAGCTTTAGTATAGGGGGTTAAAATGTATAACTATTGCCTTTTATTTATAATATTTTTCACATACTCAGTAATAGGCTATATTGCCGAAGTAACATGTGTAAGTATGCAGTCAGAAAAACTAGTTTTAAGTAGAGGTTTCCTGATAGGACCATATCTACCTATATTTGGTATAGGAGGCCTTTTTATGAGTCTATATCTTACCAAATATGATAATTCCCTAATAGAATTATTTATAATGAGTATGGTAAGTTGTCTTACAATAGAGTATATGGGTAGTCTGCTATTAGAAAAGATTTTTAAATTACGTTGGTGGGACTACTCAAATAAAAAATATAATATAAATGGAAGAATATGCTTAGAAACAGGTGTCCTTTTTGGTCTAGGTGGCATAATAGTAGTTAAATTAGTTAATCCCCTACTAAATAGACTACTTCTTAGTATTCCGAAATTAATAATTATAATAATTGGAATAATACTATCATTGATATTTATAACTGATCTTATTATATCAATACATATAACTTATAATTT
>OIYS01001696.1_pt1 | contig 10486 bp, 7 predicted proteins | sample 1588271 | NCBI WGS metagenome assembly OIYS01 (sample SAMN03283286) | human gut metagenome | biome: human-associated habitat; material: feces | host: Homo sapiens | place: Peru | collected 2012
CTGTGGGGTTCTCCCTAAAATGGAGTCCCGCACACAGCCGCCCACCGCATAGGCTTCATAGCCGTGGTCGGTCAATATTTTTATGATCTGCCTGACTTTTTCAGGTAAATTAATTTTCATTAATATGCTTTTCCCCAATATACTAATTTATGTGCCGGTTTTCCACAGCAGACACATGTCTCTGCGATTCTTTCCTGATCCTGGAATGGCATACAGCGTGATGTCACTGCAAGATCTTCTTTTATCTTATCTTCGCACGCCTGATCTCCACACCACATACCACGGATGAAACCAGGTTTTTCATTTGCGATCTGTTTGAATTCTTCGTAATTATGTGCATCCCAGATATGTGAATCACGGTGTGCTTTTGCACGCTCAAACATATCTTTTTGAATTGTTTTAAGTAATTCCTTAACTTTAGGTAATACATCTTCAAAAGGCACAACGATTTTTTCTAATGTATCTCTTTCTAATTCTTCTGTTGAATGATTAAATAAATGATTCTTGTATTTTATTCTGTAGTAATCTTCTAATGTTTCAAGGAAGCTAATTGCTTTATTTCTATCGTTAATTATTTCTGTTAATTCATTAATTATTATTTCGTCATCTGAAACACAAAAGTATTTTTTTAATGGTTCTTTTCCAATAATTCTTTCTAGTGCTTTCATATATGGTTTTATTGAATTGTAACCTGAATCTTCTTTAAAATAGTATGAATTGCATTCTGAATTAATTGATTCTTGTAAAAATGATGTTCCATTTTTATCTTTAGTTATAGCATGACAAAACTCGTGTGTGAATATACTTTCATTAATATCATCGATACTTTTTGCATTACCAATAATAATTTTTTGAACTATTGGTATCCAGATAGCTGCGGTGTTAGGTTCTTTTTCAATAACATTCTCACTAATATATTCTACTTTCATATTAACTAAATTTTGATATACATTTTCAAAGTCAATATAGTCTTTATTATCATAAAAAATATCTAAGTGTTCTAAAATAATATTTTTTTCTTTTTGACCAATATTAGGATTTTGAGATAAAGCATCTCTTATTAAGCTTTCAATTTCTGAATTTGAAGGATTATTACTTATTTTTTTTGAAATGTTATATGTTATATGACTTTCAATTCTATTTTCTAATGTTTGAAGATAATTTTCATTAAATTTAAATTCACTGATAGCGCATAAAACTGTTGTTATATTTATACTTGTGAGTAACATTATAGTTACAATAGTTCTACCTATAGACGTGGCTATAGTTGAAAATTCTTTTTCTTTTCCAATCCTATAATTATAAGCATAATAAAACTCTAATGGTGATAAATTATTGTATAAACTATTTAAAATAATTAAATCTTTTTGATTTGGTTCTGGTTTAAATGATTTTAATCTTGTTTTAGGATCAATATATATAGAATATTTTGTATTATTTAAAGTGATTTTGCTATAAAAAATGTTATTATTTGAGGGTTTAATTTTATGTATGACTAAATCTATTATGTCTTTATCTAATGTTGATAAATCTGTTTTAATTTCATTATTTAAGATATATCCGTATTTAAAAACATTGTCTTCTTTAAAGACACAATATTCTTTATTATTAAAAATAAACTTCAATATAATATCCATTATTTCACCTATATTAATTCTATCATAAATTGTTCTATAAATAAATTTAAAACATATTTTTAATTAGAGGAAAATATGAATACTAATAATAAAAAAGGATTAAGTCTTGAAGAAGTAATTAAATCTAGAAATAAATATGGTTCAAATAAGTTAATTGTTAAGAAAAAACATACTATATTTAGTATGATAATAGAATCTTTAAATGATCCGATTATTAAAATATTATTGATTGCTTTATGTGTGAAAATATTATTTTTATTTAAAGATTCAAATATATATGAAACTCTTGGAATAGCTATTGCTGTTTTTTTAGCGTCTTTTATATCTGTTTTATCTGAATATGGAAGTGAAAAAGCTTTTGAGAGATTAAGTGAGGAAAATTCTTCTTATAAAGTTAAGGTTATAAGAGATAGTAAAAAATGTGTTATACCAGTAGATGAAGTTGTTGTTGGTGATGTTGTTTATCTTGAAAGTGGAGATAAGGTTCCAAGTGATGGGGTAATAATTGAAGGAAGCATTTATACTGATGAAAGTGCTTTAACTGGAGAAACTTTTGAAAAACTTAAAAAGATTAATGATGAAGTATATATGGGTAGTATAGTTACTAATCAGAGCGGTGTAATGAAAGCAACTAAAGTTGGTAATAGTACTTATTATGGAAAAATAGCTAGTGATATTCAAGAAAAAACAATTGAAAGTCCACTTAAATCTAAATTAAGAGATTTAGCTAAATATATTAGTTATATAGGATATTTTGGAGCTATATTAGTTTTTGTTTCATACATGATAAACGTTATATTAAGTGGTGAAACTAATTTAGTACCACATATTATATATGCTTTGACATTAAGTGTTGCTGTTATTGTTATGGCCGTTCCAGAAGGCTTACCTATGATGATTACTTTAGTTCTTTCATCTAATATGAAAAGATTACTTAAAAAGAATGTTTTAGTTAGAAAGCTAGTTGGTATTGAAACATCTGGTTCATTAAATATATTATTTACTGATAAGACAGGTACATTAACTGAAGGAAAATTAAAAGTAGAAAACTTTATTGATGCTGAACTTAATAGTCACAAAAAGATTAATAATTTAAAAGATGAAGTATATGAGATTGTATATCAATCACTTGTATATAATAATGAATCTTTTTATAGTGATGGTGTTGTTCAAGGCGGAAATACTACTGATAGAGCAATATTAGAATATTGTGGAAGTGATAATAAAAATAAATATAAATATAAAATTATTAGTAAAGAGTTATTTAATAGTAAACTTAAATATTCTAAAGTAATAACTAATTATAATGGTAAGACTGAGTTTATTAAAGGTGCTTATGAGGTTATATTAGATAAGTGTACTTATTATATGAAGTCTAATGGTGAAAAAAGAGTTTTAATTGATAAAAATAAGATATTAAATTATATAAATAATATAACTAATAATGGGAATAGAGTGCTTGGTTTAGCTATTAATGATGGAATTAGATATATTTTGATTGGTTTTGTCACTCTTAAGGATACGATTAGGAAAGAAGCTTTTTCTGCGATTGAATCAATTAAATCTGCTGGTGTTCTAGTTGTTATGGTGACTGGAGATGCAAAAGAAACTGCTTGTTCTATAGCAAAAGAATTGAAAATAATAGATAATGAAAAAGATATTGTTTTGACAAGTGAAGAATTTAATAATATGGCTATTAGTGATATTGAGAAAATATTGCCAAGGTTAAAAGTTTTATGTAGAAGTTTACCTGAAGATAAAAATAAGTTAGTTAAAATAGCTCAAGAGAATAATTTGATAGTTGGTATGACTGGTGATGGAGTGAATGATTCGCCTGCTTTAAAGAGAGCTGATGTTGGATTTTCTATGGGAAGTGGAACAGAGGTTGCTAAAGAGACAAGTGATGTTGTTATTTTAGATAACAATATACTATCAATTAGTTATGCTATATTGTATGGTAGAACTATATTTAAAAATATAAGAAAATTTGTTGTTTTTCAGTTAAGTGTTAATATATGTGCTGTTCTTGTTAGCATTATATGTCCATTTATAGGCGTATTAGCTCCAATTACAGTTATTCAAGTATTATGGGTAAATATGGTTATGGATACTTTTGCTGGACTTGCATTTTCTTTTGAACCAGCCTTAAAAGAATATATGTTAGAAGAGCCTAAAAAAAGAAATGAAAAGATAATCAATTCATATATGAAAAATCAAATATTTTTTAATGGAATATATTCAACAATTATATGTATATGGTTTTTGACTTCACCACTTATTAAACAAATATATATAGATGATAAATATTTAATGACTGCTTTTTTTGGACTTTTTATATTTATTGATATATTTAATGCATTTACTGCTAGAACTAGTCGTATTAATACTTTTTCTAATCTATTTAAAAATAAAATATTTCTACTTATATTCTTGTTTATAACTATTGTTCAAATAATGCTTATATATTTTGGAGGAGAATTATTTAGAACAACTGGATTAACTTTTTATGAGTTTGAAATAATGATATTAATAGCTTTTTCTATTATAGTATTTGATATTTTTAGAAAAGTTTTAATTAAAAAGAAAACTAAAATTGATATGAAATTTTAGTTTTTCTTTGATAAAGTAAATTCTTTTTGCATTATTTCTAGATCTCTTGATCTTCTATTAAAATAGTTTATTAGTTTTCCAAATTCTCTTGGATTATATTCTAAATCAGTATCATAAAAGTAAAATCCATGCATTAGAAGTTGATTATAAAAGTCAACATATTCTCTTAAAGGATTGCTTGCATTAGCGTATACATCTAAATCTAAGCTTGCAAATCTATCTGGAAGAGGAGAGTTGATACTTTCTAAATAAGAAAAATTTATGATACTTTTTGTTTCATCATCTAGTAATACTCCACAATCTTCAGCTAGTTCTGACATATCTTGTGAGTTTTGTATTTTGTAAACAAATGGCATTTTACTTTCATATGCTTTTCTAGCAATTAATGAATTATATAGTATTGTGAATTCTCTCATTATTTTATGACTTTTATAATTACTGTTAGAATTGTTTTTTCTGGCATATGTTGTTATATGACCACTTGTTTCTTCAAGAATATTTGATAGAGTAAATAAATCTCTAAGCTGCTTTTCTAATTTAGTATGTGTTGTTGAGTTTATCATATTTTCTGCTTCTAAATAACTTAAATTTTTTGAAACAACTATATTATCTTTACTAATAAAATAATCCAATATATTTCCACTTGAGCTCATAACAACATGTATTGATAAAGACCTTCTTGGTTCATTTTCTTTTAGTGATAATTTATTTGTTACTTGAGAAGAAAATATTCTATTTAATTTTGAACTTCCATGATATATGCATTGAAAGTTTTGTCTTGCTTGTTGATCACATAAACTATTTTGTTTAATTGAACCACCTACATCGGCGATATATATTCCAATAATGTAATTATTTCCATCCTTTCTAATACTAATACCATCATCCATTAAATTGGTGTGTGATTTATCAATAGTAAATATTTGCTCATTAGTAGTTAGTTTATTTGGCAATATTATATTTGGAATTTCAAAGAAAGATACAATGTCATATTTATCTAATATTTGATCTTTACTAAGAGGATTTTTATAACCATTTATTATATATAAAAGTTCTGTATATAGTAAATTATTCTTTTTTGAACAAGTGTTTAATTTTTTAATATATTTGTTTTTGTCAATATTTTTAGTATAAAAAAGTTTTAATAATGCGATGTAATAAAATATATCAGTTGACTCTACTTCTAGCATAAATAATGCTCTATCAAAAGTATAATCAAATAAATCTTCTAGTTTAATTCCTTCTTTAACTTTATTTAAAAGCATAAATCTTTTAATAACACTAATACTTTCTTGTCTTTTTATAAGTTTTTTAATAAATAATAACATTTCATTTGAATCTTTATACTTTTTCATATTTATACTTTTTAATAAATTTATGGATTTAATTAAATTTTTAGATTTTTTTTGTTCTAAAGATTCTAATGATTTATTGATACGTTGTTCATTTATATCTATTTCTTCTGGTGTAAAACACTCATTATTTAATAGATTATATATTGCTTGTGCAATATTAAATATTCTATTTGAATCATATTCATTATCTTTAAACTTTAAAATACTATGTGTAAGTGTTTTGAATAATATTCTTATTAATTGAGCGTTAGTTAATTTACTTGAATAGATAAAATATGTTAAATCATTATGATTGTTTTCTCCTTTTTCTATCTTTTTGATGATTTCTTCAATTTCAATCATAGTTCCCCCTAATAATTAAGTATATATTAACACAATCAAATTTATAATTTCAATAATATATGTTATAATTTTATTAGGTGATAAAGAGTATGTATAAATATAAAAAAATGACTATTAAATTAATTGCATTATTATATATAGTAATTACTATTATTGAAACTGTTAAATATTTATTTAGTGATTCTAATATATTTGGTTTAATTTATTTATTAATATCATCTTTTATAATATTTTTATTAGTGCCTACTTCTCATAATTATAATAGATATTATTCTAGTGCTAGAATTAGTAAGCTTATAATAATATTTATATTGGGAATATTTTCTAGTTATTTTTTAAATAAAATTGTATTAAATATGTCATATGTTGATTCTTCTAACGTTTATATAGATAGTGTGTTTGTGTATAAGAATATACTAAAAGGGATTATTTATTTCTTTATATTTGTGTTTACTTTGTTTGAATTTAAGCTTGATAAATTGTTACTTAATAATAGTAAAAAGAAAAAATCTTGATTTTTGGGACATTTTGTGGTATAATATGTTCACAATTAAGGGGATAGTTAATCGAATGAAATCTTCTTGATTAACAAAAATATGTGAGTGAAATCGATAAAATTTGACATTTTAAAGGCTTTGTGTTATAATATAGCCACATTACAAAGGGGGGAATTGGTAATGAATAATGAATTATTAAAAGAAATGAACAAAAGACTTGCTGATGAATATTACAGAATAGCTGATCTTGATGATAAATTACGTAAGGAATATAAGATTGCTCAAATTAAAGAAAAATCTGTTAAAGAATTAAATGAAATAGCTGAAAATATTAAACAACTTGAATCTAAATATCGTGAAATTAAAGCTGATATTGATTTATATAAAAAGGTTAGTGCTAGTGAAGATAAAGTTGCTATTTCTGCTGTTGAAGATAGACTTATGATGAAATATGGTGTACGTAGTGTTGAATTAGAAGCTGCACCAGAAAGAATTAGAGAAACTGAATCTAAAACTGAAAGTGATAATTCTAGTAAAAAAGTTGCTACGATAGCTGCTATAGTTGCTGCTGTTTCAGCATTAACTACTACTGGACTTACATTATCAAGTTGTAATAAAGAAAAAGTTCAAGAAACTGAAAAAGATAAAGATTCAGTAAAAGATAACACTGCTACTAATGATAAAAAAGAAGAAACTAAAAAAACTTTTATAGATGCTTCAAATGATAAACAAGTAGAAAAACAAGCTCAATTAATATATGATAGTTATGTTAATTTAAGCGATGTTCCAGAAGCTTTTAAATCTACAATGACTATTGAGAAAATTGTTGATGTACTTAGAATGTCTAATGGACAATTTAAAATGGTTGATGGCAATGTTTCATATAATGCAGAAGATATTGATTTAATTGCTAACTATATTAATGAATATGCTAACTCAACATCTTATAAACAATATGGTACAAGTCTAAAATTCAAACCTATGGCTGTATTCTTTGAACAAGATACTGATGCTTATGAAATTGTAAGTAAGGGTGATGAATTAATGTCTAAAGTTTATGAAGATATTAGAACTGGAAATGTTGAAAAATTCAAAGAAGATTCAGTTAACTGGGGTATATTTGTTAAAGATACTTTGGAAAAAACATCATTAGATGGAAATGTTAAGAGCATTTGGACACTTCCTGCTTCTCAACAATTCTATGTTGCTCAAGCTTTAACTAGTCAATATGGATGTTCAATTATGGAATATGGTATTGCATTAGATTTAGCTGATGCTCAAGGTAACACTCATTCAATTTGTATTCCTTATTGCTATAATGAATCTGGTTCAATTGTTTATAAACCATTAAGTGAATTAATTTATGATATTAATAATACACCAATGAATGATTTAGCTGCTAGAGCTGGACATTTAAGAGAATGGCAAGATAAGAATGAATCAATCATGTGGGAATTAGGAAATAACGCTGAAGAATATTACAATAGTAAATATGAACTTGAAGTTGGATACTCAAAGAAATTAAAATAAGTATTAAAAGGGGGAAACAATTATGTATAGTAATGATAAAAGAAATGGATTTAGTATTCTAGATCTAATGGTTAAAATTATCTTTGCTTGTTTGTTTATATTTATATTAGTTTGGTTATTCCAAAAGAAAGTTCCAAATATGATTCCTTTTTACAGTAATGTGTTTAGAGAAAATATAAAATATATGCAAGAAGCTGGAGAAAGTTATTTTACTGATGAAAAGATGCCTACTGAAATAGGTAATGAAGTTAAAATAACTTTAAATGATATGATTAGTAGAAAATTAATCATTCCATTTGTTGATGAAGATGGTAATTCTTGTAATTTATATGAATCATATGTTAGTGTTACTAAAACTGATACAGGATATGATTTAAAAACTAACTTAGTATGTAATAAAGAATCTGATTATACTATTAAAGTATTAGGATGTCATACATATTGTAAAGATAAAGAATGTACAAAAACATGTTCAATAGAAAAAATAACCAAATATCAATTTAAAAAACTAGTTACTGGAACTAAAACTAAATATAGTTGTGATTCTGGTTATACATTAAAAGGTAAATATTGTTATAAAACTGTATTAGATAGTACAAGATCTGCTGAGGTTAAGAAAACTAATACTAGAACAATAACTAAAGATGCTAAAAAAGTAATAGAGAGTGGTAAAAAAGAATTATTAACTACTCGTACTGAAACTAAGTATGATGAAGTTAAACCAATTCCTGCTTCTACTAAAACTGTTAAAGAAACTTATACTTATGATTGTAGTACAACAAAAACTGAAAGAAAATGTAGTACTTCTTATACGACAGAAAGTTATAGCTGTAATTGTTCAACACATACAATTAATCATAAACAAGTAGTTGTTTGTGATACATGTACTAGATCAATTCCAGTAGAAACTTGTGAAGATGTAGAAACTAAAGTACCTAAAACTTGTACAGGAACTAGAGATAAAGTTGTAACAGTTCCAGCTAGTTGTCCTAGTGGAACAGATAAACAAACTGGTTCTGGAGATACATTAAAATGTTATAAGAGTAGAACAATTTACTTATGCCCAAGCAATTCTAATTATAGTGAAGGTAGCGGAAAAGATTTAAAATGTTATAAAGTAACAAATGGTTCTTTCCATTATGAATGTGAAGATAAAACTTATACATTAAATGGTGATAAATGTACTAAAACTATTAATGAAGAAACAATTGAATACTCTTGTGATTCTGGATATAAATTAGAAGGTACTGTTTGTAAAAAATATAAAACTGATAAAGTTAGAGCTAAAAGTAAAAAAATAACTACTAAGTATTATAAATATACATGGAGTGAAAAAGAAACTTTATCTGGCTGGACAAGAACAGGTAAAACTAAAACGGTAAATGGAAAAGAGAAATGTGAATAATTTGAGAAATATTTCTCTTTTTTCTTGTAATATTTTTCTTGATGTTTTAAACTATTTATAGAGGTGGGAATATGGCAAAAGGAGAAACTGCTAAAAAACAAGTTAAAAAGAAAGTAAATTCTGCTAAGAAAAGTATAAATACAGCTAAGAAAAATGCAAATAATACTTTAAAAAATGCAGAAAAAGTTACTAAGAAGGTTAAAAAAGAAGTAACTGAGGTAACTGATAATATTGAAGATGAAATTGAAGAAGTAAAAGAAAAAGTTGTTCCTAAAAAAGAAAATAAAAATAAGAAATTAATTACTATTCTTGGAATAGTATTAGCTATAGGATTATTTATTGGATTATCATTCTTAATTGATGCTAGTGGAAAAGAAAATAAAAATGATGATAATAGTTCCACTGGTACAACTGCTGATATTGAGAGTTGGTACAATAAAGCTACTAATGGAGATGAAATTGTAACAGTAATTGCTAGTTCAACATGTCCACATTGTCAAGAATATAAACCTGTTATAGAAAAATTAGCTAGTGATAAAGGATTTACATTATATTTTTTTGAAGCTGATTATTTAAATGAGACAGATTATGCAATGTTAACTAAAACATTTGAGATTAAAAATTATACTGGAGCTGTTCCATATACATTTATTGTTAAAGATGGAAAATTTGTAGCTGATACAGTTGGATATCTTGATGAAGAAACAACTATTAACTTTTTAAATGAAAATAATGTTATCAAATAAAAACTAGGAAACTAGTTTTTTTATTTATAATATAGTATAATTCTACTAGGAGTAAAATGTATGAATAAGAAGTTGATAATATTTTTATTGTGTTATATTTTTATTATTATATTTAAATATTTTATTTCTGATTATACTGTTAATTATAAATTAAATAATTATGAAGTTAGTATTAAATATAGTGATAAAAGATATTATGTTGAGATAAATAAAGATTATAAATATAATTTTGATATTTATAAAAAGAGAAATTTGAATAGAAAAATTATTAGTGATATTAAAGTCATAAATGATGATGATTTTGAGTGTATTGTGCCAATTATTGATGGACTTAATACAAATCCGTTATGTTATAAAGAAAATG
>OIYS01001697.1_pt1 | contig 10485 bp, 10 predicted proteins | sample 1588271 | NCBI WGS metagenome assembly OIYS01 (sample SAMN03283286) | human gut metagenome | biome: human-associated habitat; material: feces | host: Homo sapiens | place: Peru | collected 2012
GGTGCTGGCGGCGCTGGCGGAGCAGGAGATCTTCGCCCGGAAGTATTTCTATCCGCTGACCTCATCCTTCCCGCTGGTGCGGCAGAACTACCCGGTGCAGGAGACGCCGGTGGCGCAGAAGGCGGCGGAGGAGATCCTGTGCCTGCCGCTGTACGCGGACCTGACGCTGGAGCAGGTGGACCGCGTCTGCGATGTGATCGAAGGGCTGTAAACGACGGAGGGACGCCTGCGGGCGGCCCGTGTATGGCCGACAGATGCCGAGGAGAAAGATGCCCATGGCTGAGAGACAAGCGCCCGACATCCGAATATTTGTCTCGTGCCACAAGGCATTCCCCGTGCCGGAAGGCGGACTGCTGTATCCCGTCCATGTGGGGGCGGCGCTGGCCGACCAGCGGCTGGATGGGTACATCCGGGACGACAGCGGGGAGAACATCTCGCGGCTGAACCGGCGCTACTGCGAGATGACGGGCCAATACTGGGCCTGGAAGAACGCGGACGCCGACTACTACGGCTTTTTCCACTACCGGCGGTATCTCTACCCCGACGCGCACTGCCGCAGGCCGTATATCATCCGGTCCGAACCCAGCGGGGCACTTCTGGAGAAGCTGGGCTACGGTACGTTTGCCGGGCTGATCGGGCAATACCAGCTCATTGCGCCCATAGGGGAGGATATGCACGTTTCCGTGCGGGAACACTACGGTGCGGCGCCGTTCCACAGGGCGAAGGACCTGGCGCTGGCGGAGCGCATCGTGGCCCGCCGATACCCGGAGTACGCGGAGGCCATGGAGCGCTATCTGTCGGGAACGGTGTGCTACTGGGGCAATATCTATATCATGGACCGGGAGACGTTCTTCGACTACTGCGGCTGGCTGTTCCCAATCCTGCGGGAGTTCGACGAGACCGCCGACCTCAGCGGCTATAATACGCAGGAGCTGCGGGTAGACGGGTATCTGGCGGAGCGGCTGTTCGGCGTGTACTATACGAAGCGGCGGTCGTCGCTGGCCTGTCTGGAGCTGCCCCGGGTGCATTTTGAGCCGGACACGGGCCGGCGGGTGAAGCAGCAGGTGATCAACGCGCTGCTGCCGCCGGGAAGCAGCCTGCGGGCCAGGGTGAAGAAGGTCGTCATGGGCCTTGATAAGTGAGGAAGAGAACGGGATGGAACAGAGCGTAGCGGGAAAAAAGCTGCTCATCATGGGCGGTCGTCCGGCGGCAACGCCGGACATTGTGCGTGCGGCCCGGGGTCTGGGGGTCTACACCATCGTGACGGACAACGTGGCGCCGGAGCGGTCGCCGGCCAAGCTCATGGCGGACGAATACTGGGACATCAGCACGGCGGAGGTGGAGCGCCTGGCGGAGAAGGTCCGGGCCGAGGGCGTGGACGGTATCTTCACCGGCGTGCATGAGTTCAACCTGAAACGGACAAAGGAACTTTGCGCCCTGTGCGGAAAGCCTTTTTATGCGTCGGAGGAGCAGCTGCGGCTGAACTTCGACAAGGTGTTTTTCAAGGAACACTGCAAACAGGCGGGCATCGACGTGCCGGAGAGCTACGTGGTCACGCCGGACCTGGGAGAGGACGAGCTGCGGGCGCTGCGGTATCCGCTCATCATCAAGCCCCGGGATGGCGGCGGCGGTGTGGGCGTGACGATCTGCACCGATGAGGCGGAGCTGCGGCAGGCTGTGGCACTGGCGGTACGGGAGTCCCCCAGCGGTCAGATCGTGGCGGAGGAATATGTGGTGGGCCGCGAGGTCACGGCGGTGTATGTCATCAAGGACGGCGTCATCAGCTTCGTCTGCCTTCGGGATCGCTATCCCACCAAGGAGCACGAGCGGGTCACGTCACAGTACGACCTGTCGCTGATGCCCTCCAAATATATGGACCTGTTCCTGCGGCAGAGCGACCCCGGGTTCAGGCGGCTGCTGGCGCGCGTGGGCGCGTCCAACGGCTGCGTTTTCTTCCAGGGCATCGCCGCGCCGGACAGGATCACGTTCTTTGAATGCGGGTACAGGCTCAACGCCCTGTGCGACTATCACAACATCCGCGACGCTTATGGGGTGGACTATCTGGAGATGATGATCCGCTTTGCCCTCACCGGAAGCATGGGCGAGGGGGCGCTTCGGGAGATTTATTCCGATATGCGCGGTTACAGCGGCATCTTCAACATGACCGCCAGAAGCGGCGTCATCGGTCGCCTGAGCGGCCGGGAGCAGGTGCTGGCGCTGGAAAACGTGCTGGCGGCGGAGTATCTGAAAACAGAGGGCGACGTGATCGCCGACGACGCGGCCATGACCCAGTCCGTGTTCCGCGCCCATATCAGGGGGCGGGATCTGGAGGAGCTGGCGGAGGTGATCCGGGCCATCCAGTCGCTGGCCCGGGTGGAGGACACGGAGGGCAGGGATATGCTGTTCTGCCCGTTTGACGTCCGGCGTCTCCATGAGCCGTTTTGACGGGTGTATGGCTATGAACGATAAAAGGGAACGGTGTGATGAAAAGCCGCTGGTCAGCGTGATACTGATCGCGTACAACCAGCGGCGTTATATTCGCCAGGCCATCGAGAGCGTGCTGGCCCAGGAGACGTCCTTTTCCTATGAACTGCTGATCGGGGACGACGCATCCGACGACGGGACGAGCGACATCGTGGCGGAGTACGCCCAGGCGTACCCGGACCGCGTCAGGGCGTTCATCAGACCGGAGAACCTGGGCGCGGCGCGGAACGCCGTATTGCTGCTGCAGCAGGCGCGGGGCGAGTTCATCGCGTCGCTGGAGGGCGACGACTACTGGATCGACCCGCAGAAGCTGGAAAAACAGGCGGCATTTCTCAGAGAGTCGCCGGGCTTCATCGGCTGCACCTCCCGGATACGGTGCGTGGATGAAAACGGCCGCGCCATCCGGGGAAAGCCGGAGTGGATCAGGCAGAAGCGGGTTTTCACCCTGGCGGATTTTGACGGGGTGCATCTGCCCGGTCAGGCGTCCAGCCTGATGCGCCGGAATATTTTCCGCCAGCCCACCCATGATTACTCCGTTCTGACGGAGGCGGACACCATGATCTCCGACAGGACCGCCATGCTTATTTTCCTGCTGCAGGGCGATTTTTACTGCTTTGACCAGCCCATGAGCGTGTACCGCTACGCGCCGACGCTGCAGGGCGGCAATCTTACGTCCCGGCTGGCCGGGGAGGCCTCCATACTGCGGGATATACAGATCACGCGGGCGATGGAGCGGTATGCGTATGAGGAATTCGGCAGGCGGATCCTTTTCTCCCGCTTCCGCAGAGAGCTGTACGCCAAGGCGCGGGTGCGGGCGGTGTTCGGCCGGTCAGAGACCATGCGGGAAGCGGCGGCCCAGCTTCGGGCGGAGGACGGCGGCCGGCGCTGCGCGGCGCTGCTGCCGCTTGAACTGATAAAGCTGACATGGCGCAGGTGTGTGCGCCGCCTGCGGTCTTTCTGACCGGCGGGCATAGATATGGATAATGAGAGGAACGACACAGGAGGGGAAGAAATGCGCTTTTTACACGTATCGCTGTCCAGCGTGCGGATGATGGACACCTATACGCGCATGATCCGAAACAATTTTCCGGAGGAGGAGCATCGCTTCCTCTACTGCGACGAGGTGGGCGGAGAGGACAGAAGGCTGCTGGAATACGGCAACTCCAAGGAGGTAATGGGTTCGCTGCGCCAGAGGTTTCGTACCATCTGCGAGGAATTCGACGCGGCGGACTATATCATTTGGCACGGGCTGATGTCCGGCGCCAAGAGGGTGCTGATTCCGCTGCTGTTCCGCAAATATATGCGGAAGTCCGTTTGGGTCATCCGGGGCATCGACCTGTATAACTGGCGGAAGCAGGAGCGCGGGCCGAAGAGCTGGGCGATCAACTTTGTGAACTACCACGGGCGGAAAAATATGCCCTATGTGTGTGTGATCTTTGAGCCGGACGAGGAGGTCTATCACCAGCAGTTCGGCCAAAGGGCCAAGGTGTTCTATACGCCCTATCCCCTTTCGGAGAACGCCTTTGCGTCTATGGAATCCCTTCGCGGCCGTGCGCCCCGGGCCAACGGCAAGGTCTATATCCAGGTGGCGCACAACGCCTATGCGTTCAACCACCATCTGGAGCTGCTGGACGCGCTGGCGCAGTACCGGGACGAGAACATCCGCGTGGTGCTGCCCTTGAGCTACGGCAACGACTGGTACAACCAGAAGAACGGGTACGTGGCGAAGGTGCAGAAACGGGCCGACGACTATTTCGGCGATAAGGCGGTGTGTCTCAAGCGCCTTATGCCGGCGGAGAAGTATACCGACGCGCTGTGCGACATCGATGTCAGCGTGTACGGGGCCCACCGGCAGAACGCGCTGGGGAATATTTTCCGCTCCCTCTACGTGGGGAATAAGGTGTTCCTGCCACGGGACAACCCGGTCTATACCTGCTTTACAGCCAGTGGCATCGAGCTGGGCTGCACGGACGACATCGAAAAGATGTCCTTTGAGGAATTTGTAAGGCCGCTGCCGTCCGACAGGGCCGTGGCATGGATACGGGAGCATCACCATCCGGAAGCGTCTGTGGTCTATTGGAGGGATATGTTCGAGGCGCTGCGCTGCCGGAAGGAGGGGAAAACGTATGTGCCCTCCGATGAACAGCGGCAGCAGGAGATACGGCGGAGGCTGGAGAAGGTTTTCCCGAAAACAGAGCAGGGCGGCGCGGCGCGCAGAAAGCTGAACTACATCGACTTCTCCCGGTACGTGGCCCTGCCGAAAAATACGGTGCTGGCGGATGTCAGGAGCGTGGTCATCGCCGGCGCGGGCCGCCTGGGTCAGAGCGTCTGCTGCCAGATGCTCCGGAGCAACGAGAGCGGCATGAAGTGGGACGTGCGGGGCTTCGCGGACGAGGAAATGGCGTGCCTGCCGGAGGACATCGACGGCTGCGATGTGATCGGCCGGATGGAGGACATCCGGCTGGAGGAGGGCGACGGGCTGGTCAACGCGCTGGAGACGGCAGCACAGCGCGGACGCTTTCTGGAGAGATTGCCGGAGGAAAAGCGGGCGGCGCTGTATACGTACTGCGCCGACACCGCGGTCATCGAACGCGGGGCGGCGGTGGAGGCCGGCTGCACGGTGATGGGACACAGCTATATCCACGCCGGGAGTACGGTGGGCCGGTGCTGCCTGCTGCACTCCGCCACGGTGGAATACGGCGCGGTGCTGGGAGAATGCTGCGTGCTGCTGCACGACAGCTGGGTCGGTGAGGGCGCGGTGCTGGGCCGCGGCGTCACCGTGAGCGCTTTTGCGCGGATCGCGCCGGGCGTCACGGTGGGCGACGGCTGCACCGTCGAGCCGTTTGCCGTGGTGAAGGAAGATATTGCAGGCGAAAGAGGTGCGGTATGCGGCTGATCGTGACCGGCGCGGCCGGTGTTTTGGGCAGTGAACTGATCGAACAGACCCTGCGGGCCGACCCGCAGGCGGAGATCGTCGCGGTCACGCGGCAGCCACAGGCACTGACCCGGCGCTGGCAGGGCTATGCGAATATGAAATGCTGCTCCTGGGACGAGCTGGCGCAGATGCCCCTGGCGGGCGGTGACGTGATCGTCCACGGCGCGTTTCCCAGGCAGGAGAACGGACAGGAGCTGACGGAGGCGCTGGATCTGACCGGTACGCTGCTGAAAAAGGCGGGCACATCCGGAAAAGAGATCGCATGGGTGGACATTTCCTCTCGCAGCGTGTACGGCCAGAATGAGCAGACGCCCTGGACGGAGACGGCGGAGCTGATGCCGGCCTCGCCGTATGCCCTGGCGAAGGCGGCCCAGGAACTGTTGACCCGCCAGGCGGCGGAGGCGTATGGCTTCCGCTATACGGTGCTGCGTATGGCCGGGCTCATCGGCGTCGGCATGGAGGCGCGGCTGGTGTCGCAGATGACCATGCGGGCCATTCACGACCGCGCACTCACCGTCATGGGAGGAGAGCAGCAGTTCTCCATGCTGGATATACGGGACGCCGCCGCAGGCATACGGGCGCTGCTGCGGAAAGAGCCGACGGCGTGGAGGCCCTTGTATAATTTCGGCGCGGAGCAGGCGACCCGGCTGAAGGACATCGCGCCCATCATCCAGAAAGAGGCACAGCGGCTGTACGGCTGGCGGGTGTCCATCACCCGGCAGAAGCGGGACGCGGCGCTTATCGACGAGATGGATTCGTCCCTGTTCTATGCGCAGATGGGATGGAGACCGCAGTATACGCTGGCCGACACGGTGGACTGGCTGCTTGAGACCTACACCGGGGCGGCGAAGTAATAGACCGAAGCAAAACCAATGGAGCAGGCGCGAAAGACGCGCCGTTGGGATTTTGACATGATGCAGCAATACCTGCGCCACCGCTTTCTCTTTGAGGAGCTGGTGAAGCGTGATTTCAAGAAAAAATACAAACGCACGGTGCTGGGCATGGCGTGGAGTCTGCTCTCGCCGCTGCTCATGCTGCTGGTGATGAAGCTGGTGTTCACCCAGTTTTTCGGCAGGACCATGGAGCATTACACCATCTACCTGTTTTGCGGCAACCTGGTGTTCTCTTATTTCAACGAGTCTACGTCCCAGGGGATGACATCCCTTGTGAACAACGCGGCCATCTTCACCAAGGTCAACATCCCCAAGTACCTGTTCCTGTTCTCCAAAAACGTGCAGACGCTGATCAACTTCAGCCTGACGCTGTGCATTTTCTTCGTGTTCTGCGGGCTTGACCACATTCTGTTTACCTGGAAATTCCTGCTGCTGCTGTATCCCGTCTGCCTGCTGGTGTTGTTCAACATCGGTGTGGGCCTGATACTGTCGGCGCTGTATGTGTTCTTCCGGGACATCCAGTACCTCTGGGGCATCTTTACCCAGATCCTGCTGTACGCCTCCGCGATCTTCTACACCATCGACCACTATGACTACACGGTGCAGTGCCTGTTCCTCGTCAACCCGATATACCTCTTTATCCGCTACTTCCGGAAGATCGTCATTGACGGCGCGATCCCGACGGTGTGGTTTCACCTGCTGATGCTGGCGGACGTGCTGATCGTACTGGGTCTGGGCTGCTGGATGTATAAGAAGTACAATACGCGGTTCCTGTACTACGTGTAAGGAGGCGGAAATGAGCATTTTAGAGGTCCGCGATGTCTCCATCCGCTATATCACAGGGGACTTCAAGGACATAGGACTGAAGGAATACGTGCTGCGGAAGCTGCGGCACGACTACCACGTCACGGAATTCTGGGCGGACAGAGACATCAGCTTCACCCTGGAGCAGGGCGATATGCTGGGGATCATCGGCACGAACGGCGCGGGCAAGTCCACGCTGCTGAAGGTGATCTCCGGTATCATGGAGCCCACCCAGGGCAGCGTTCACCGGGAGGGCACGATCGCGGCGCTGCTGGAGCTGGCCAGCGGGTTCGACGGCGACCTGACGGTGCGGGAGAACACATATCTCCGCGGCGCTATGCTGGGCTACACCCGAAAATTTATGGACGAGATGTACGAGCAGATCATGCAGTTTTCGGAGCTGAAGGAATTTGAGGACCGCCCGTTCAAGCAGCTGTCCTCCGGCATGAAGAGCCGCCTGGCCTTCTCCATCGCCAGTCTGGTGCAGCCGGACATCCTGATTTTGGACGAGGTGCTGTCCGTGGGCGACGGCGCGTTCCGGAAGAAGAGCGAGACGAAGATGCGGGAGATCCTGGCGTCCGGCGCGACCACCATCCTGGTCTCCCACTCTATCACCCAGGTGCGGCAGCTGTGCAATAAGATCCTGTGGCTGCACAAGGGCCGGCAGATTGAGTTCGGGGACGACGTGCAGCAGATCTGTGACCGGTACGAGGCCTTTCTGGCGGGGAAATTAAAGCTATGAGCAGAGAGTACGACTATCTTATCGTGGGCGCGGGATTGTTCGGCGCGGTGTTCGCCCGGGAGATGACAGACGCCGGCAAGCGCTGCCTTGTGATCGACCGGCGGGATCATGTGGCGGGCAATGCCTGCACCGAGACGGTGGAGGGGATCGCCGTCCACCGCTACGGCGCGCATATTTTCCATACGAATGACGACGCGGCGTGGGATTATGTAAACCGCTTCGCCCGCTTCAACCGGTTCACCAACAGCCCCATCGCCAACTACAAGGGGGAGCTTTACAACCTGCCCTTCAACATGAACACGTTCCACCAGATGTGGGGCGTCACCACGCCGGCCCAGGCCCGGGCGGAGATCCGGCGGCAGCAGGAGGCCTCCGGCGACGGCGAACCGCGAAATCTGGAGGAGCAGGCCATCCGGCTGGTGGGCCGGGACATCTATGAAAAGCTGATAAAGGGGTATACGCAGAAGCAGTGGGGGCGTCCGTGCACGGAGCTGCCGTCGTTCATCATCCGGCGGCTGCCGGTGCGGTTCACCTACGACAACAACTACTTCAACGCCCGCCATCAGGGCATCCCGGAGGACGGCTACACCGCCCTCGTGGAGCGGATGCTGGAGGGCATCCCGGTGCGGCTGCACACGGATTTCCTCCCCCGGCGGCAGGAACTGTCGGCCCTGGCGGAGCGCGTGCTGTATACAGGCCCCATCGACGCGTACTTCGACTACCGGCTGGGTGCGCTGGAATACCGCAGCCTCCGCTTCGAGACGGAGCTGCTGGACACGGACAATTATCAGGGCAACGCGGTGGTGAACTACACCGACGCGGAGACGCCATACACCCGCATCATCGAGCACAAGCATTTTGTGTGCGGCACGCAGCCGAAGACCGTCATCACCCGGGAATACAGCGCGGAGTGGCGGCCGGGAGATGAGCCGTATTACCCCGTCAACGACGGGAAGAACGCGGCCCTGTACCAGGCGTACCGTGCGCTGGCGCAGCGGGAGCAGCGCGTGATCTTCGGCGGCCGGCTGGGCGAGTACCGCTATTACGACATGGATCAGGTGGTGCGCGCAGCGCTGGACTGCGTCAGAGAACAGAACGCTGTCAGGAGAGGTGAAGAGATATGAAGTTAGGGATCATGCAGCCGTACTTTTTCCCATATATCGGTTATTTTCAGCTGATAGCGGCCTGCGATAAGTATATATTCTTTGACACGCCGCAGTTTGAGCGCCGCAGCTGGATGAACAGGAACAGGATCATCAATATTGCGGAAGGATCGACCTACATTTCTGTCCCGGTGGTAAAAGCTCCGCAGAAAACAGCTATTTGCGATATGCACATCAATAACAGCACCGATTGGCGGGAAAAGCTGCTGGCGCAGCTGGAGGTATATAAAAAGCGAGCGCCGTACTATCGGGAGACGATGGAGATCGTCCGCAGCGTGATCGACAGGGAGACGGACTCGCTGGTGGAGATGAGTGTTGCAAGTGTGGTAGAGTCGTGCAAGTATATGGGCCTGGATTTGGATTGGGACATTTTCTCTCAAATGGAATTGGACGTTCCAAGTGATTGTGAGCCAGATGAATGGGCGCTGGAGATATGCAGGGCATTGGGAGCGGATGAATACGTCAATGCACCCGGAGGTGAAGCATTTTTTGACAAGTCAAAATACCGGCGGGCAGGGATCAAACTGGAATTTCTTCAGCCTGAGCTGTTGCCGTATACACAGCGCATAGGCCGCTTTGAACCGGGCCTTTCCATCATTGATGTGATGATGTACAATTTGCCGGAGGAGATCAGAGAGATGCTAAACGCCTACTCGCTGAAATAGAGAACAAACCGCCGCCCGTCCGGGTCTCCCGGACAGGCGGCGTTCTTATGCCCCTCAGCTCTCCATGTTTTTGCCCAGAAAGGCGGCCACGGTCTGGGCCAGCTTGCACTCGGTCTCGCCGCCGGTGCGCCCGTCGGCGGAGAGGAACAGCACCGCGCCCAGCACGTCGCCCTCGCAGAGGATGGGCGCAGCCACGGTGACGCAGAACTGCCCGTTCTCGTCGCTGACGGCCACCCCCGGCCCGCAGTACACCCCGCGCTCGCCCATGATGCGCTCCAGCTCCACAGAGACCCGCTTGCCCAGCAGCTCCCGTTTGCCCGCCCCGGCGATGGCGATGACCGCGTCCCGGTCGGTGACGGCGGCGGTGAAATCGGTGCTGCGGGCCAGCGTGTCGCAGAACTGGGCGGCGAAATCCTCCAGCCCGCTGATGAGGGAATACTTCTTGAAAATGACCTCCCCGTCCCGGGTGGTATAGATCTCCAGCGGGTCGCCCTCCCGGATACGCATGGTCCTCCGTATCTCCTTGGGGATGACCACGCGGCCCAGATCGTCGATCCGCCGGACGATGCCGGTAGCTTTCATATATGAAATTCCTCCAGTCAAAGCAGATTTTACATGGGTAGTATCTTCCTGCGCTGCCGCGAATATGCACCCCGCCCCGACAGGGATTAAATGGAAACAAAAAAAGCCTGTGACCGGCCGGTCACAGGCTTTTTCCCTGCCGCAGGGATGCGGTTCAGATCTCCTTCAGGTGCTCCATGTTGTGGCGGATGCCCTCGCAGCACTGGTGGAACTTGGC
>OIYS01001698.1_pt1 | contig 10480 bp, 5 predicted proteins | sample 1588271 | NCBI WGS metagenome assembly OIYS01 (sample SAMN03283286) | human gut metagenome | biome: human-associated habitat; material: feces | host: Homo sapiens | place: Peru | collected 2012
GTCACAATCTCTCCTGTTCTACCGAGCGCAATTTAACTACCTTATCTCCTCAAGACCTCTCTTGGGCTTTTGCTAAAGCGGTTTTGGTAGATAACGATCGTCCAGCAGCTTTGCCTTTCCTCTCTGCGGAAATGGAAATATCTCTAGATTCGCTTTTAGATATAGCTGGCGGCTCTGTGGAAAAGGAGGAAGACTTAAAAATTAGCTCTCAAGCGGCTAAAGATGGCCAAACCTATTTTTTTGTCACCACAAAAGCTACGAAGAGCCCTTTAATTAAAGAAATTAGTCTACTTATCAAGGTGAACGAAGGGTCGAATAAGAAGATCGCCAGCTTCTCTGCTCAAATAAAAAATAGTCGCGGTGCGGTAATTGAACTTTGACACACTCCCTGTAGCTAAAGTCAGGGGCGTTGCGATAATTGTGGTAATTGAGCGCTTATAGAAAAAGCTTCCCAACTTCCTAATTTTTTAGGAAATTGGGGAGCTTTTTTGGCACTTAGGTTGGCTGTCAAACTAAAAACCTACCGCCAACCTAGCTAGCTTCTACTTAGGGAAGTAAACGTAGTATTCGTTGCCATAACCTTCGGGATAGACGTCGGCTACGTGGTCGGAAGTCTCTTGGCCATTGCCCTGAGATACGTAGATATGGCCATGTTTTCCTCCGCCATAACCACTACCGGCACCGTAAACTACGATAGCACCAGCCGGAAGCTGTTTAAGCTGATCTTTACTTATATCGGCGCTGGTAAATTTGACAAAGCGATCGGGATATTTAGAATCGATTTCACCTACGGCACAGTAAGCGCTAGGGCCGCCGATATTGATACCTAAGCGGCCTAAAGCGCCAGAAACGCCCGCATAGCACCAACCGGTCGTATTGAGTCTTTGAGCTTCAGCCAGAGAGCTCTGAGCAATCTGTAAACCAAATTCGGTACTGCCGCTCATTAAGTCTTCTAAGGTAGGCTCGCTCATAGCTTTAATGGCCGCTTCAGATAAGGTACCGGCGGCAATACGCTCGGCATAGCCGGTCTCTTTCTCTTTGGTCATCTTAATGCTGTATTCGTCGGACAGATTCTTCCAACCCTCAGCATCTTTAGCCATAGAGTCTACATTCTTCCACTTACGGCTGTAGGGAGAGTAATCGCTAGAAACAGCTTCATTGTACTTTTCAGAGAAGCTCTCAACATTGCGATTAGCCATATCTATAAGGTTGTCGCGATACATAGAGGTGGTATCGCCCTTGTAGCCGCCGCCATTAGGAATATCTTGCGGAACTGGCTTAAATCTGGAATCGGGGAATAAATCAGGCAAAGCCGTACCTTCAAAGTCGGCATAATTATTCTCGTCCAGAAGCTGAGTAGCCATCTCGCCACTCTCATCTTGAAGAGCAGCCAGAGCTACAGGGCCGTAGTCGCCAAACATCGACTTGGCAGTTTGCATATCCAAATCGGTGTCAGGATGCTTCTCTAAATATTCGGCAATATCGGCGTAAGCATCGGTAACGCTCTGGCAAGCGCCCTTGCGATCTAAAGCATTGATCGAATCGCGCATAGCGTAAGCTTCGGCCTTGGCATTTTCGGGAAGCTTGTCGACAGCTTTGTAAAATTCTACTTCCGACTCCGCTTCCAAAGCTTGGTGGTAGCGCTCGTCAGCTTTGACGCTGGCAGCAGTAGCGTCGGCGGCAGTTTGTACTAAAGCCCTATCTTCATCGGAAAGATCGTCTTTATCCAATAAGCCCTTAGTGTAGTCGGCAATAGCTTCTCGGACTACGTCGTTGACATTGCGGCCGTCGGCATTAGCTATAGCTTCTTGGATATGGGCATTGGCAGCGTCTTTTAAGCCGTCGGGTAAATTATTTACCGCTTCGACAGCTGCATTTTCAGCAGAAGCTTGCCGTTGCTCGAGGTAAGCCGAGCCCGAATCTAAAACGGCCTGAGCCTTTTCGTTGTTGGGATCTCGCTCTAAAGCTTCGCGAGCCCACTCGATAGCTTCGCCAGCTTTTTCCGGATCGGTGACGTCGACAGCTTCTCTCTCATTGTGGAATTTAAAAGGACTATCAAGGCCTAAAGGATCGGGATTCTTAAGCTCTCCGGTAGGATTGCCGGCTTTATTAAGAGCCTCTTCGAAGTCTTCTTGAGCTTCTTCTTGGCGCAATTGCTGAACAGCGGTATCTTGCTTCTCTTTTAAAGCAATTTGGTTGTCCAGTTGCTTAATGAATTTCTCTTGCTCACTTTTCTGACTTTCCAAATTGGAAATTTCAGTCTCTAAAGCTTGGAGCTGTTCGTCTTGCTCGATAGCCTCTTTAACGGCAGGATTGCCTTCTTGGATAGCGGCCATCTTCTCATCCATAATGGATTGAGCACGGGTCATTTGCTCTTCGTAGTTGGTAAGGCGCTGCTCTTGAGTAGCTTTCCTTCTTTCCAAATTGGAATTTTTCTGCTCAAGCTTGGTAATTTCGCTTTGGATAGCTTTTTCTTCGGCTTTAAGCTGATCGACTTTGGCTTGCAACTCGGCCTTTTTGGCGTCGTACTCTGCTTTGGCGCTATCGTAGGCGGCCTTAGCTTCTTTGTCGTCGCCGCTGGGAGCTGAAGGAGGCTTAAGTGAACTTAATTCGTTCTGGGCAGAACTTAATTCAGCACTCTTAGCTTGCTTTTCGGCAGCCTTAGTGTAAAGATTTTGTTGATTCTGAGCTATATCTTGGTTGGTCTGGGTATTATCCTGCTGGACTTTGGCCTTTTCTTGCTGAGCTCTGTCGTAGTCGGCTTTGGCCTTGTCGTAGTCTGTCTGATTCTTTTGCTGTTCGACTTTCTGCTGAGGAGATAAACCGTCGGTACCGATCTCTTTGGCAATATCAGATTTGCGCTGATTTATTTCGGACTTTTTAGACTCAATTTGAGAGCCCAAGTCGCCGACTTTAGTCTGGGCTTCAGCCTTTTGCTGCTGTAAGCCTTGCAAATCTTCGGCCATTTCGGGGGTGTTGGAAGCAGAGGCGGCTTCACTAGAAGCGGCTGCCGGACTGGCGCTACCTACGTTGCCTACTGAGCCTACTGAACTGGGACTACCTACACTGCCGGAAGAGCCTACTGGGGCGGCACCGCTGCTACCGGGACTGCTTTGGCTGGGCTGACCTGACTGAGCTTGGGGGGCTTGCTGAGCCATTTCGTTGGCTTGAGCTGGCTCGGCAGCTTGTTCGGCTTGCTTGGCTTCCTCGGCTTTCTTAGCTTCTTCGGCTTCTTTGGCCTCTTTAGCAGCTTTGGCGTCTTTGGCGGCGGTTACTTCTTCGCCATTTTCGTATTGATCGAGAGCTTTATTAATGCCTTCCATTTGCTCGTCGGTCAATTCTTCGATTCCCAGCTCGGCTAGAGTTTGGCCTAAAGAGTCGACTTCTTGGTCGTCTTGATCTTCAGCAGCGACTTGGCCGCTTTTAGTCTCTTCGGCTTTTTGGCCTTTTTCAATTTGGCTTTTGTAATCGGTTACTGAAGCCTTAATAAATTCGTTTAATTCGTCTTTAGTGAGAGGATCTTCGCCCTCTTCTTTGCGTCTAGCATTCTCTTGACTAATATTAAAGAGAAGGAAACTTAAATCTTTACTTTGCTGCTCAGTAAGCTCGCTGGCGTCTTTACCAAATAAAGCAGCTACATCTTCGGTAGTGAAAGATTTGTCAAAATTTTCTCTCTGAGCTTTCATTACCGCTTCGGCATCTTCAGTACCTTCCAGTTGGGCTGAACCGGTAATTTGTACTGAGTCGTCTATATTGAAATTGACCCCCATCTGGGTGGCAAAATCTTGGCTGCCCAAAATAGGCATATTGCCAGTAATTGACGACATTAAATTAGTTAAGGAAGTGGAGTTAAAAGACATGACGCCTCCTTTATTTCACAGTTACCTATAGATCCCGACAAATGGGGCAAAAGTCTAGGCTTTTCTTTATTATTAGTTAATTTTTTATCCTTCATAAATATAAAATATGAGTTTTATAAATAAAAAGCCCTCCTACTATGATATGTACCACGAATCCTGGGTACATATCATAGTAGGAGGGCTTATTTTAAAGCTAAGTTATAACTAAAATTTAGCTACGGGTGACTGTGCGGCTAATATCAGCTATCTTTTCGCCGTCCAGGTAAGCTTCACCGTTAATAGTTACTGTCATACCTGAAGCTAAGGAAGAAAGGTCTACTTTAGTTTCAAAAGCGCCTTGAGAATCGGCCGTAGTTTCGATAGTGATCGCTTTACCTTTAATAGTAATAAGGTTCATTACAGAGGCTTTACCGACAATTTCAAATTTGATAGTGGCTCCAGGAGCGGTAGTTCCCACTAAATGGAGAGTATTACCTATCTTTTCGTTGGCTTCGGGAACGCTGAGTTTAAGGGTATAATCTTTAGAAGCCGAAGCTGTACTCTTCTTACCGCAGGTAAAAGTCCAAGAGTAATCGATCTTCTGCCCTTCGTTGTCGATACCCAAAACTTTAGCATTGTGTTTACCGGCAGCTAAACTGTTCTCGGGAACATAACTAATAGCTTTAGTATCGTAATCGCAGGAGCCGGTTACTTCGTTGTCGTCTAAGAAAAGGCGGATAGAGCCTTCGCTGATCTTATTGACAAATTCTACTTTTACGAAATTGGCGCGGCGCACAGAGGCGTTAGGGACTGGATGGATAGCCGTAAAGAATTTGCTTAACTTGGGATCGTTAGCTACATTAACGGCGGAAGAGGAAGAAGAAGTGGAAGACTTACCGTTAATAGTAATAGTCTGAACCGCTTCTTTAGAGGCGTCTTGGCCATCTTTAGCTAAGCGGCCAACTAAAACGGCGTCAGAAACTTTCATATTTTTGAGGATAGTTAAAGAACCGGAATAGACGCCCTCTTTATCTTCGTGCATGGGAATATCACTTTTAAAGCCAACGATGTCGAAAGTGGCCTTACAACCGGCTGCACCGCGCATTTGTACAGTAAGGGTGTCGCCGGTGCGCAAAACGCGACGAGGGCTAACGATCAGCTCTTCAATAGCTAAGTTGCCGGAAGCTGCTTCTGGGCTGTTCACATAAACAGTCTTGGTAGCGCCTTCCCACTTTACCTGAGCCCCTAAAGCTTCACCGATAAAGCGCAGAGGAACCATAGTAGTGCCATCTACGGAAGCGGCCGGAGTAGAAAGAACTTTCAAAGCACCGTTAATATAAGCGTCAGTTTTGCCTAAGCTGAGGCGAATTTCGGTAGAACCTTTGGTGGCGGTGACTGTACGGGTAGAACCTTCCCACTTTACTTCTGCTCCCAGGGCTTCGAATATCGCCCGCATGGGAACTAAAGTAGCTCCGTTAAGCATAACGCCTGACTGAGACAGCGGCTTATCGTCTACTAAAACTTTGATAGAGGGCGAAGAGGCGCGAGTGCTCAAGCTTAAAGTCAGAAATGTACTTACAACAGCCAAAGCAACGACTAAACTTTTTATAAAATTGCTCTTACGTTTAAGCACGATATACTCTCCTTGTTAGAATACACCGAAAAATAGATAGCTAGTTGGTAAAAAACTTACTACTTAATTTTTAAGTGGGTTCGAGATAATTATCTAAGAGAAGCTTTCAACTTAACTGAGGGCAAAAACCTTTATTTATATCTTATTTTGGGCCAATAGTTGTTTTTTTTCGTAGATCTTTCTATTTTGCCTAAGTAGCCAACTCTTAGGCGCTTCTAAAAGTAATTGTTGACTATTACAGGGACTTTCTGTTATAACTACTGCGCCAATGGGCTGTGTCTTATTTATTCACCTAAAAAATAGGTGGTTATTTTGTTGTGCGAAAAATTATCCGTCGCCGTTCTAGGTGGCGGCAATTGCGCCCATTCTCTCTCTTGTTATCTGGCCCAGTTGGGCTGCTCAGTCCATATGTGGGCGCGTAATTTAAGCCATTTATGCCCTTGTGTCGTTAAAGAACATCATATTCAAGCTTACGGCAAGCTGGAAGGCGATTTTTGCCTTTATTCTGTCAGCTCCGACTTGGCAGAATCGGTTCGGGCTTGTCGAGTGATTTTTGTTGCTACAGTGACTACCGCTTACCACGACCTGGCCATGAGGTTGGCACCTTACGTTAAGCCTGGCCAAATTATCGTAGTCTTTTCTTCTAAATTAGCTGGCTCAGTAGAGTTTGAACAGACACTGGGGGAGTACAATCCTTCCCTTAAAGGAAAGATTGAAGTTGTGGAAACTGACGCCCTCTTCGCTTCTCGTTTGCAAGCGGACGGCAAAGTTTGGGTACGCGGTATAAAAAAATGGAACTTAGTTTGTACTCCCCAGCGTCGCAACCTGGAGCGAGTTTTGCCTCTAATGCAAGCGCTCTTCCCCGGACTTAAGCCCGCTGACAACGTTATCCAACGCGGCCTTACCGATTTTGGCGCTTTGGCCCATCCGTTGACGATGATCGCCAACATGAATAGGGTAGACAGAGCGGAAAACTTCCTTTTCTATTGTGAAGGCTTCACCGAACATACTGTAAAACTTATGCGAGCTTTGGAAGAGGAATTTCAAGCCGTAGCCAAAGCTTACAACACTAAATTACTTCCTGCCGAAGAGTGGTTAGATAATTATTATGGGTGTGATTTACAAGAGCACTCTTTACTTAAAGCCATGCGAACCGTCCCCAATTATAAAACTAGTGTAGCTCCGAATAAATTAAATCACCGCTATTTGCGCGAAGATGTTTGCTCTACTTTGGTGCCTATGCACTATTTAGCTAAATTGGCCGGAGTAGATACGCCTATCGCCGACGCCATTATAAATATCGCCCAAGTTTTAATTGGCGAAAACTTTTTTAAAAATGGGCGCACTTTAGAAAAATTAGGTTGGTCAAAGATGGCTTATCCCGAATTACAAAAATGGATATCTTAAGATGAGTGGCAGTGCTATATGTGTACTTTTAGCCCTTTTAGCTGCCTCCATTGAGCCTATTTTAGTAAAGTTGGGCTATAGGGGGTCTGTCACCCCATTACAACTACTGGTACTTAAAAACGTTGTGGCCGCTTTGGTAATTTTGCCTATGACCAGACATTTTCGCTTAGTACGTTATAGCGACGCTTTGCGTATAGGTAGTGTCAGCATCTTACTGCTTATTACTAACGGCCTTACCCTTTATGCTCTGAAATATATTTCCGCTGTGGAGGTTATAACTATTGTAACCACCACTCCGGCTATCGTAGCTATGGCCAATTGGGCTTTGGGGCGCGATCTTTTGACTTGGCGTTTCTGGGTAGGCTTTGCTCTTTGCTTTGTCGGCGTGTTGCTGACTATGGATATTTTTAGCAGCAGCTCAGCTACTTTTTCGCGCAGTTGGATAGGCTATGTAGCTATTGTCGGCGCTGTAATTAGTTCTACAGTATACCGAGTGCGCATGGAGTCGCTTACCCAAGATTTTGCTCCGGCCTTAATTTCTACCTGGATCTTTTGGATCAACGCTCTGTTGGCCCTCTTATTTATTTGGCCCTTCCAAGAGCCCTTTCCCAAAGAATCGCTCTCTATCGGTATCTGGATTGGTTTAGCCGCCGCTGCTGCCAATGTGGCTTTTCTGTGGGCTATAAAATTGGTCGGTTCAACCAATATGTCTATATTCAACCTCTTGCAGCGACCGTTAGTTATTGTAGCTGCAGCTCTTATCTTGTCTGATCCACTCTCCTGGATCCAGTGGTTGGGCGTAATTTGCGTTTTTGCTGGCATTCCTTTAGCCAAAGTACAGCGCAAAAAGGTAGCCGAAAGGGAGGAAGTAAAACAAAAAACTTGTCGTCAGAGCAAAAATAACTATTTGTCCATAAAGTAGGAATACGAGAATGCAGCCAAGGAACTTTCTGCTTGAAAATATATAAATAGCAACTACGCAATAACCGTCCACCTTCAATTGCTTACACAGATTCGGTGGACGTGTCTTTATCACCATACCTGAAGGCAGGGGCTTTACGGCACTCGTGGTAAAATGGGGGCGGTCTTAATTCTAGAGGAGACGTAGATAAAATTGGCTCGTCTTTTGAAATGGATAGTCGGCTTGGGAGTCGGCTTATTCGTGGCTCTATTTATTATAATCCCTATTGCTGTTCTGGGCTTAACCAGCTTTACAGGTGAGCCTATCCCTATTTTGGAGTATCTTGTCCAAGGGCAGCTCTCGCTAGCTTGGCAAGAGTTGAGCCACAATTTTACCTTCCAATATTATGGAGAATTGCTCGATACTCAACGTTACAGCCGAGGTTTACTCAATACTGTCGGCCTAGTGCCAGGTTGTAGCGCCTTATTTTTGCTGATAGCTTTAGTCGGACGAAGTGTCATAAGTTTAATCTCCGCCACTTTGGCTAAAAAGATCGATTATTTACTGAGCTTAAATGGTCTTTTGCTAGTAGCTATTTTGCTGACTGTCTTTTCACTAACTTGGTATTATTGGTTGCCCCCAAGTAGTCGACTCTACCATTTTATGTCTTGGCTAGCTCCAGGCCACTCTTGGGAAGGGCGTTTTTTGCAAACTTTTGGTTTTTGCTCTTTAGTAACGGCAGTCTCTTCTATGCTGGGCCTTACGGCCGCTTTTTGTATAGAGCGAGTCCAGATACCTGGTCGAGGACTATTTAAAGTTCTTAGCATAATCCCCCTAGCTTTGCCTTCTTTTTTGGGCGCTTTGGCTGTAAAAAATATTTTAGGCATAAATGGAATCGTCACCAAAGCCTTGGCCAATTTGGGTTGGGGACTACCCTTTGAAGCCCAGTCTATTTGGGCAGCCGGACTTACCCAAGTCTTCCTTTATTTTCCCTTTGTCTTGCTTACCGTCTCAGCCGCTTTAGAATACTTTGACACTTCCTTAACAGAAGCGGCTCAAATAATGGGAGCTAGCCATCTTTTTTATTTTTTGACAGTACGCTTGCCTCTGCTTAGGCCAGCCGTCTTTAGTGGAGCTTTCCTAGTATTTGTGCGCTCTTTTGGCGATTTCTCAGCCATAAGTTTGCTTATGCCCTTGCAATATCCCATGATTGTGGTGGAAGCCTATCGCGATTTGTCGGGCTCAACTTATTGGGGCGGAGCTTGTATGCTTTCTGTACTCATGATGTTGACTGTTTTGGCCCTTCTGGCCTTACAAAAATATTATCTAAGTTGTGCCGACTTCGAAATTGTGGGAGGTAAAGGCCAGCCCCAAACACCCCCTTCTGCCAATCCTTGGCTGGGCGCGTTGGCCGGAACCTTTTGTGCGGTAATCTTTGGCGTACCCTTATGTTTTGTAGTTACAACATTTGTAGTCAGCGTTGCTGGTAGTTGGGGAATTGAGTTTTTGCCCAGCTCTTACACTTTAAGTCGCTATGCTCAAGTTTGGGAAGCTTCTTGGGCCGCCGACTCTCCTTTGGCCAATTCTTTTATGTTGGCTTTGCCAGGCCTCTTCTGGTCGCTGCTTTTAGCTACCATTTCTGCTTTCTTTATGGCTAGGAGTAACAGTCGTTGGTGCCATCTACTCGATTTTTGTCTCTTGTTGCCCTTTGTTGTGCCCGGAGTAGTCTTTGCTGTAGCTTTAATCTGTACCTTTAACGGGCCTCCTTTAGCTTGGCACTTAACTGGCGCTTTAGTTGTCTGTGCTTATATTTTAACTAGTATCCCTTACGGAGTTCGCTCTATCGCCGCTTCTTTTAGCCAAGTGAGTCGCACTTTGGAGGAGAGCTCTTCTCTTTTGGGAGCCCCCTCTCTCTTAACTTTTATCAAAATAACCGCTCCTTTAATTCGGCCCGGCATAGTTGCTGGAGCGGTTATGATCTTTATAGCTTGTATGCAGGAAGTGGCCATTACCTTAATGACTTGTCCACCTCAGTGGCGTCCTCTTTCGACCTATATCTTTATGGAAATTCAAGAGGGTAACGTCTTTAATGCTTCAGCTTACGGAATAGTGCTCTTTCTCTTAATCGTTATTCCTTACTCTCTATGTTTCTTTTTTAATAAGAAACAGAGTACCGCTACCTACAGTTAGCTTATCTCTTGGGAAAAGGCCAACAAAAAAGGCCCGCCGTTCTTATAGAAATAAACAAGAGAGCGAGCCCTGGCAATTGTTTACAAAAAAATTTAATCGTTAATATCGATAATAATTTTAAGTGAATTTTGGGCTTGGCGTGAGAGGGCTACAGCCTCGTTGATCTTTTCTAAAGGAAAATGGTGAGTAATCATTTGCTCTGCAGTCGATATGCCATTATTTATTAACCAACGGGCTTCTCTAGTTTCGGTAGGGCCGCAAGAATAGCTGGATATAAGATCTATCTCGTCAAAGTAGATTTTATTCATATCTACAGAGAGCATAGTGCCAGGTCTGGGCCCCATAAAGAGCAATACTCGGGAAGAGCGGCCAGCACACTCTACGCCTTCCTGCATAGCTTCGGGGTAGGTGGGACATACCATAACAATATCGGCCCCTTGGTTATCCGTTTGGGCAAAAACCGCTTTGGGAAACGATTCTTTTGTATAATCAATTACGTGATCGACGCCT
>OIYS01001699.1_pt1 | contig 10472 bp, 9 predicted proteins | sample 1588271 | NCBI WGS metagenome assembly OIYS01 (sample SAMN03283286) | human gut metagenome | biome: human-associated habitat; material: feces | host: Homo sapiens | place: Peru | collected 2012
GATAAAATTGTAAAATTCAAAGACAAAGAAAGACATCAATTATTCTTAGAACCAGAAAGTCTTTATTATGATGATATATACTTACAAGGTTTCTCAACAAGTATGCCAAAAGACATCCAAGAAAAAATGGTTCATTCATTACCCGGATTAGAAAATGCCGAAATATTAAAATATGCCTATGCCATTGAATATGATGCTATCTATCCTACCCAAATAAATGCCTCATTAGAAACAAAAGTATTAGAAAACCTATTTACCGCAGGACAAATAAATGGAACAAGCGGATACGAAGAAGCAGCAGCACAAGGACTAATTGCTGGAATAAATGCTTCATTAAAACTAGAAGGAAAAGAACCATTAATATTAAAGAGAAATGAAGCTTATATAGGTGTACTAATAGATGATTTAGTAACCAAAGGAACAAGAGAACCATATCGTATGCTAACATCAAGAGCAGAGTATCGCTTACTTCTAAGACATGACAATTCCGATTTGCGTCTAAGAGAATATGGAGCACAAGTAGGTTTGATAACAGGAGAAAAATATCAAAAGTTCCTAGAAAAGAAAAGTAATATAGAAGAATTAAAAACAAAACTAAAAGAGACAAAAGTAGTAGTAGATACAGAAAAAAGAAGAACAGGAATGACAATATATGACTACTTGAAGAATCCGTTAGCGGACCTAAAAAGTATCATAAAAGAAAATAATTTAGATTTAAATTACGAAGAAGATGTAATAGAAGAAGTAGAAATTCAAATAAAATATGAAGGTTACATAAAGAAAGTCGAAAGAGAAGCCGAAAAGATGTTAAAAAACGAAGAGAAACAAATACCAGAAGATATAAACTATGATTTAGTTCCTAATTTAGCAAGTGAAGCAAGACAGAAATTAAAAGAAGTAAGACCACTAACAATAGCCCAAGCCATAAGAATAAGTGGCGTAAACCCTTCAGATATTTCAATATTATTAGTATATTTAAGGAAACAATATAATGAATAAAGAAACACTAAAAAAAGAATTAAAAAAACTAAATATAAAATTAAAAGAGACAACATTAAATATGCTTGATGATTATTATAAAATATTGGTTGAAGAAAATACAAAATACAATTTAACAAGAATAACAAAAGAAGAAGATGTTTATTTAAAACATTTCTATGATAGTCTAACAATAACAAAAATAATAAATATAAATAATCAAAGCGTATGTGATTTAGGCTCAGGAGCAGGCTTCCCAGGCTTAGTATTAGGAATAAGTTTTCCAAGTGCAAAAATAACATTAATAGAATCAAATGGAAAAAAATGTAACTTTCTAAGATTAGTAAAAGAAAAATTAAATCTAAATAATGTAGAAATAATAAATGCAAGAATAGAAGAATATGCCAAAGAAAATAGAGAAGTATATGATATAGTAACAGCAAGAGCAGTTGCTCCTCTAAAACATTTATTAGAGTATGGTGTTCCACTAGTAAAAGAAAAAGGATATTTTATAGCAATGAAAGCAAAAGTAGAAAATGAAGAAGAAAATATAGAAAACTATTTAAATAAATTAAATATAGTAGAAGAAAATAGAATAGTATTTAATCTTCCATACGAAAATAGCGTAAGGACATTAATAAAATATCAAAAAGAAAAAGTAACAGATAAAAAATATCCAAGAAAATATAGTGAAATATTAAAGAGAGATATATAAAAGTATCTTTCTTTTAATTTATTATTCCCTCTAAGCCCAAAGTCTTTGAGGGTTGACATCAGCCCAAAAAATGTCTGCTGTCAATGTATCAACCATACATATCATATATAAGATAGTGATATATATCCAAAATAAACACCAAATATATAAAAAATTATCAAAATATCTTGTAAAAATCCCAAAATTATAGTATTATTATAGTAGGAGAAAAGAGATTAAAGAGGGTGAGATAACTATGAAAATGAATAAAGAAGTAGTAATGGTAAGACTTTCTGATATAATACCAAATAGATTTCAACCAAGATTAACATTTGATGAAGAGGCTTTAACCGAACTGTCAAACTCAATAAGAGAGCACGGAATAATACAGCCATTAATACTAAGAGATTTAGGAAGTAAGTACGAAATAATAGCAGGAGAAAGAAGATATAAAGCATCGGCATTAGCGGGCTTAACAGAAGTTCCAGCCATAATAGGTTCAATGGATGACCAAACAAGTGCCGAATTAGCCCTAATAGAAAATATTCAAAGAAAAGATTTGTCTGCTATCGAAGAAGCAAAATCATATAAAAAGATATTAGATATGGGCAATTTCACTCAAGAAGAATTAGCCAAGAGAATGGGAAAAAGTCAGTCAACAATTGCCAATAAAATGAGATTATTATCTTTAACAAATGAAGTACAAGTAGCACTTATGAACAATTTAATATCAGAAAGACACGCAAGATGCCTTCTTCAAATAAAAGATGAAGACTTACAAAAACAAGTACTAAATAAAATAATAACAGAAAGAATAAATGTTAGAGATACAGATGAATATGTAAAAAATCTACTTGGAATATCAAAAGATACACCTTCCCCAGAAGAGCCAAATAAAGAACATATTGATTTAACTGCACCAATTGATAACACAATAAATCCACTATATAATATACCAGTAGTAGAATCAGTACCAGAAGAAAAAGAGGATGAAAATCCAAATGTTTACACACAGACAAAAAATATAGATTTTATTAATATAAATAATTTAGATAATGAAGAGGAAGTAGTAGAAGAACAAGTTCCAACAATAGAAGTACAAGAAGAAAGGAATATAAATAAAGTGCAAAACCCAGAGATAATGACAATTAACGATGAAAGACCAGTAGAAAATGTAAGCACAGATAATATGTCAAAAATAAAGTATGCTACTGCTATTAGACTTGCAAAAGATACAGTAGAAGACATAAAAACAGCAGGATATGAAGTATCACTAGAAGAATTAGATACACCAAATAATTATCAAATAATAATAAAAATACAAAAATAAGAATAAAAAAAGAAAATATCACTCATAACATAAATGAAAGGGTGATATTTTTAATGAAAAAAATAATAATAATACTAACAATAATAACATCAGTATTAATATATATAGAAATAAAAGATAAAGAAGTAATAATACCATCTTCTGCCATTAGATTAAGAGTAATACCAAATAGTAATTCAGTAGAAGACCAAAATATGAAAAACAAAGTAAAAAAATATTTAGAAAAAAACACATACACTTTATTAGAAGACACAACTACTATAGAAGAAGCAAGGACAATAATAACAAATAATCTAAATGATATAGATACATCAGTAAATAAAATATTTAAAGAAAATAATTACAATATGAATTATGATATAAACTTTGGTTATAATTATTTTCCAGAAAAAGAATATAAAAAAGTAAAATACAAAGAAGGATATTATGAATCAGTAGTTATTACTATTGGTAAAGGCGAAGGAGACAACTGGTGGTGCGTATTGTTTCCTAATCTATGTTTAGTAGACTTAGAAAATACAGAAGATGTAGAATACAAATCATGGGTATCAGAACAGATAAATAAAATATTTTAATATAAAAGGCATATAAATAAATAGGTGATAAAATTGAAAATAATAACAATAATTTTAATAGCAGTCAGCCTATCAATGGATGCCTTTTCATTATCTCTAATATATGGAACACAAGGAATAACAAAGAAACATAAAATAATATTATCATTAATAGTGGGAGCATACCATTTCATAATGCCATTATTAGGAGTAACAATAGGAAAAATAATAACTAGCAAAATAATAATTAACACCAATTTAATCGTGGGTATAATACTAATATTAATATCGATAGAAATGATAATATCAAGTTTTAAAAAAGAAGAAAAAAGTTTTCTGCTAACTATTCCAAGTTATCTAATATTTGGCTTATCTGTAAGTATAGATAGTTTAACAACAGGAATAGGATTATCTTTAATAACAAATAAATATGTAATATCCTCTTTAATATTTGCTATAACAAGCCTATCATTTACATATTTAGGAGTAAACATAGGAGACAAATTAAATCAAAAATATGGAAAAATGTCTACAATAATAGGCGGAACAATTCTCTTATTATTAGGAATTCTCTACGCACTAGGAGATATTTAATTAATTATAAAAAAACAAAAAATGTAAATGTCAAATAAAATAACAAAAAAAACTATTAATTTTCCAATAAATATGATACAATAACTTTGATTTAAAGAAGTGAAACCCAAAGCAATATTTCACTAATAAAGTTAAAAGGAATATAATAAAGTAAGAGGAGAGAAATAAGATATGCCAAAAATAAAAATAGAAGGTGGAAACAAGTTATCAGGAGTAATAGAAGTATCAGGGTCAAAAAATAGTGCAGTTGCCTTAATACCAGCCGCAATCTTATGTGATGAAGAAGTAGAAATAAGTAATATACCAAATATTTCAGATGTTGATTCCTTAGAGGAAATACTAACATATTTAAATGCCACAATCATAAGGAAAAAAGATAGTATAGTAATAAATTCAAGTAAAATAATAAATAAAGAAATACCAGAAGAAATGTCTCAAAAATTAAGAGCATCTTATTACTTTATGTCATCATTATTAGGAAAATATAAACAAGTTGAGATGTACTTTCCTGGTGGATGTTCAATAGGAGAAAGACCAATAGACCAAACATTAAAAGCCTATCGTTCATTAGGAGCCACTGTAATAGAAGAAGGAAATAGATATAAAATAACAGCAGAAGAGTTACATGGAAGTAAAATATATTTAGATATGCCAAGTGTAGGAGCCACAATAAATGCTATATTAGTAGCAACAAAGGCTAAAGGAACAACAACAATAGAAAACGCTGCTAAAGAGCCTGAAATAGTAAATGTAGCAACACTTTTAAATAATATGGGTGCTAAAATAGTGGGAGCAGGAACAGATACCATAAAAATAAAAGGAGTAGATTATTTACATAAAGCATTTCATGAGGTAATACCAGATAGAATAGAAGCCGGAACATATTTAATAATAGGTGCTCTATTAGGAGAAAATCTAACAATAAAAAAAATAATACCATCACACATAGAATCATTAACATCAAAGTTAATAGAAGCCGGAGTAGATTTAAACATAAAAGAAGATGAGATTACAGTAAATGCAAAAGATAAATATAGAGCAGTTAGCATAAAGACACAACCATATCCAGGTTTCCCAACAGACTTACAACAACCAATGATACCTTTCCTTACAAAATGTAGAGGAACAAGTATAGTAGAAGAGACAATATACGAAAATAGATTTCAAAATATATATGATACCAATCGTATGGGTGCAAACATAATAGTAAAAAATAATAAAATAGCAAGAATAAAAGGAGTAACACCTCTGCACGGAAAAAATGTAACAGCAACAGATTTAAGAGGAGGAGCCTCTATGCTAGTATGTGGCTTAATTGCAGATGGTACTACAACAATAGACAATATAAAATATATACTAAGAGGATATGACAATATTTGTGAAAAGTTATCCCGAGTAGGTGCTAAAATAGAAATAATATAAATATACTTAATTAGGTGAACTATGAAAAAAGTAATATTAATATTAATTCTTTTTTTATCCTGTTATTTCATATACAACTTCACGAAAGATGACAGAGTATCATATCTCACATTAGGAGATTCTCTATCCAAAGGAACCACAGAATATGGAGTAGTAAACAAAGGCTATAGCGATTATATAAAAGAATATTTAAAAGAAAATAGAAAACTAAAAGATTACAATAAAACATTTACATCAAACGATTATAGAATACTAGATATAATAAAAATACTATCATATAATGAAAAAAAAGACAATTATTCATTAAATAGATTAATAAAAGAATCAGATATAATAACAATCTCTCTAGGAATGACAGAAATATATAATAAAATAGAAAAGAAAGATCAAAATATATATACATATATAGATACAATGATAAATGATTATACAAAGATACTAGATTATATAAAAAAGTTTCCTCACCAAGAAGTAATAATATTAGGTTACTATAACACATTAGGAGTTTCAAATGATATTTTCGATTATGCAAATTATAAATTAGAGAAAGAATGCAAAGAAAGAGGATTTACCTATATTGAATTATCAAAAACACTAGATAATAATCCAATTTATTTCTCAAAAAAGAACACTTTTATCCCAAATATTGAAGGTTACGAAAAAATTTCACAAATAATAGTTGAAAAAATAAAAAATAACTGATATAATATACAATGTAATTTTATTACTATGACATTTGTCATGGCGGAAGGAGAGATAAAAATGAAGAAAAATATTCATCCAAATTATGTAGAAGCAACAGTAACATGTGCATGTGGAAATACATTTAAAACAAAATCAACAGAAGAAAATATCCAAGTTGAAGTATGTTCAAAATGTCATCCATTCTATACAGGAAAACAAACACTAGGATCTAAAAAAGGACAAGTTGAAAAGTTCAATAAAAAATTTGGTTTTGATACTCAGAAATAATGTGATTAAGTCACATTTTTTTTGTATAATAGGAACTTGAGACTTAACTGGTGCTATTTTATTACACGACTAAAAGTGGGACGACTGTCTCACTTTTTAAAATGTTTACAAGTAGTCATGAAAGTACAAGTCTTTCTTGTAACGTATATAAATTATTTACTATCTTTTCAATATCATTTACATACTCTTTCTATAATTACTTTCTTGATATTATAAAACAATTGATTAACAAATGTAAAAGTATTTTTTTATAAAAACATGCAAAAATAAGCAAACAATTGTACTAAAATATATTGACAGCATTTTAAGAGTGTGATATCATTTATATGTAGGATGGTGAGGTTAATGTTTAGAGCATATAAGTTTAGATTTTATCCTAATAAGGAACAAATAGAGTTAATGAATAAAACCTTTGGAAGTAGTAGATATGTATATAACTACTACTTAGATAAGATGAAAAATAATGGCTATGTATCTGCTTATACTAATATAAAAGATTATACTAGTACTTTAAAATATGAGGCAGTATTCTTACAAGAAATAGATAGTATTGTAATAAGACAGTCTCTCTTTAATTTAGATAATGCTTATAAAAGATTATTTAATAAAACAGGAGGATATCCTAAGTTTAAAAGTAAATATAATAGAAATAGTTATAATACTACTGCTGTATACAACAACTATAAAGATAAAGAATATTGTAACATAGAATTAGATTTAATTAATAGACAAATAAAATTACCAAAATTAAAATGGGTAAAAGTTAGAGGATATAGAAATATAGATAATATTAATGGTAAAATAAAAAGTGCCACTATATCAAGAGAATCAAATGGTAAGTATTATGTATCAGTTTTATATGAAATGTATGATATATTACCAAAAATAAAACCTAGAACTATTGTAGGAATAGATTTAGGTGTAAAAAAGTTATTAACTTTATCAGATGGAACAACTTATGATAATAATAAGTATATAGATAAATATGAAAAAAGAATAAAAAGAAAACAAAGAGAATTATCAAGAAAAGAAAAAGATAGTAAAAATTATTACAAATGTAAAAAAGAACTAGCAATACTTTATAGTAAACTTTCTAATGCTAGAAAGCACTATATTCATAAAATAACTAAAGATATAACTGATGAATATGATATTATTACTTGTGAAAAATTAAAAACTAAAGAGATGATTATTAAAGGTAAAGATAGTAAACTATCTAGTAAAATAAATGACGCTACATTTAATGAAATAATAAGACAACTCCAATATAAATCAAAATATAAAGGTAAAGAGTTTTATCAAATAAATACATACTATCCATCTAGTCAAATATGTAGTAGGTGTGATAATCAAGATAGAAGATATAAAGATTTAACAAGAAGGGAATATAAATGTCTTAAATGTAATCAGAAATTAGATAGAGATTTAAACGCAAGTATAAATATTATGTTTGAAGGATTAAAATTATATATGAAGAATTATGCTAAAATATAGAGAACGAACAAGATTTCTTAATAATTAAGAAATGAGTACGGTAGCGACTATCGGATTTTAAGTCTGCGGAGAAGTCTGGGTACAGGGTCTAAGAAACAGAAATCACATCACTGTGAAGTGATGTAAAGCAAATTTATTTGCTTATTTGTTCCAAAGTGTAAAATAATTAAAAATTCACAACAAAGTGTAAAATAATAAAAAATACATTTTCAAAAAGATAAAAATATGTTATTATTATTGTAATAGGAAAGTGATAGATATGAAGAAAATATTGTCTAAATTAGATAAGCCTTTACTTGTTGTAACTTTTATCTTTTTTGTTTTTGGATTATTAATGATACTTAGTGCTTCTTCTATGGAATCATATATGAGATATAATTATAGTCCATATCATTATTTTGTTAGACAAGCATTATTCTTAATAGTAGGTATGTTTATATTTTTCTTTTGTATTATATTTCCTACAAGAAATTATAAGAAATTAAGACTTGATAAAGTAATTATTGGTATTATTATGTTAGCGTTAATTGGTCTTCCATTTGTTGGACATTCTGCTAAAAACGCGGTTAGTTGGTATCAGATAGGACCTGTTATGATTCAACCTTCGGAGTTTGCTAAAGTAGCAGTAATACTTTATCTTAGTATTTATTATGAAAGAAATAAAGATAATTTAGATAATCAGTGGAATATTATTAAACCAATTATTATTGCTTTAATAATTACTGCTTTGGTTGTTATACAACCAGATATGGGAACTGCTGCTATTATAGGGGTTATTACTATTATGATGTTTTATGCTGTACCAATAGATAATAAATATCGAGGTATATTTAATAAATTATTTATAGGGGGAGTAGTAGTAGTTATATTAGTATTAATAACTACTGGGGCTAGTTTTCTAAAAGATTATCAAAAAGAGAGATTTAACTTTACTTATCCATGTGAGAGATATCAAGAAAAGACGGGATATCAAGTATGTAATAGTTTGATTGCTTTAAAGAATGGTTCTGTTAATGGACAAGGACTTGGTAAGTCTACTCAGAAATATTTATATTTACCTGAATCTTATACTGACTTTATTTTTCCTATAATAGTAGAAGAGTGGGGATTAATCGTAGGTATTGTTATTATTTTTGCTTATGCTTTTGTATTATTTAGAATTATTAGAATAGCAAGAAGGGCAAGTAATTTAAGAGGAAGTTTAATTTGTTACGGAGTATTTGTATATTTACTTACTCATATAATGGTTAATTTATTTGGTGTAATGGCTTGGTTTCCTTTAACAGGAGTACCACTTCCATTTTTATCATATGGAGGTAGTTATACTATTTGTTTAATGATTTCTATGGGATTGGTACAAAGGGTAGCAATTGAATCTAAAAAAAATACTAAATAGTATATCATTTGTATTTGACTAAACAAATAACAAATGATATACTTTATATAGAGTATATAGTATGGAAGGTGACTATTTATGAATGAAAATAAAATAGATAAGAAAATTAAAACATATGGACTAGTATTAGGAATAGTACTATTTGTTCTTTTAATAGCGGGTTTTACTTATGCTGCTTTAAATTGGAGAAGTAGTAATATAGTAATATCAGGTAATACTGAATGCTTGGATATAGAGTCAACTAAAGGTAGTGATATTACAGGAGAAGAGTTATTATTACTAGATGAATCTTCTATTATAAATAATAATAAAATTACTATTAAAGAAGGTATGGTAGTTACTAATGTAACTGCTAAAATAAAGAGTGGTTGTACTATAGCAGGATATATGACTCTTAATTTAAATGTTACTAGTTTAAATAGTGCATTTACTTCTAGTGGTAATAGTGCAGGTGCTTTAAAGTATGTAGTAGCAACATATAATCCTACTACTTATCCTACAGTAAATGCTAGTACTTTAAAAGATAAGAGTTTTGATATGGATTTAAATGCTAATTATCTTAATCCACATAGTATTACAAGTACAGGAACTATTAAATTAAAAGAAAAACAATTATCTACTAGTGAAACGGTATCTTATCTAATTATATTTTATATAGATGGTAATCTTGCTAATAATGACGCAGCAGGTACTAGTAATAATTTTACTACTAGTATAACAGCGGAAGTAACGCAAGGAACAACAGCTGGAATAGTTACTGAAAATGTTAATGCTGTAGATTTTATAACTAACTTATATACTAATGCTATTAAAACTCCTAAAACTGTAAATAGTATTGAATATAATTTAGCTTCTTCAGTATCACTAATGAATGATAGACTAGGAAGTATGTCTACTGGAATAGATGCAGGTAATATAAGATATTATGGGGCAACACCAAATAACTATATATACTTTAATTGTGATGATTATTCTAATCAAATATCAAGTACATGTGAAACATGGAGAATAATAGGAGTATTTGAAGGAAAAGTAAAG
>OIYS01001700.1_pt1 | contig 10469 bp, 7 predicted proteins | sample 1588271 | NCBI WGS metagenome assembly OIYS01 (sample SAMN03283286) | human gut metagenome | biome: human-associated habitat; material: feces | host: Homo sapiens | place: Peru | collected 2012
TCTTTCAATATTTTATTTTCAATTTACTTGTGACATATCTATTTTAAACCTATATAGTTTGAAAAAAATCAAATAAAAATTGTAATTTGTGAAGCAAAATACAATTTATTTTTCTCTATAGCCTTGATAATTTTTCAGTTTTCATATATGATATTGTAGTATTTTGACAAAATAAGGTGATTTAATATGTATTTAAAAAGATTAGAATTACAAGGATTTAAATCTTTTGCCGATAAAACGAAATTGGAATTTATGCCTGGAATTACTACTGTTATTGGTCCTAACGGGTCTGGTAAGAGTAATATTTCTGATGCTATAAGATGGGTTCTTGGAGAACAAAGTATGAAATCTCTTCGTGGTAGTAAAACCGAAGATATAATTTTTGCTGGAACACAAAGTAGGAAATCCCTAGGGTTTGCCGAAGCTTCTATTGTTATAGATAATACTGATGGTAAACTTCCTATTGAATTTGCTGAAGTTATTGTTACCAGAAGAATTTATAGAAATGGTGAATCTGGTTATTTCATAAATAAAACTCCTTGCAGATTAAAAGATGTTTTAGAGCTTTTTATGGACACTGGTATTGGTAAAGATGGTTATTCTATAATAGGGCAAGGAAAAATAGATGAAATTTTAAGCAATAAGTCTGAAGATAGAAGGCGTATTTTTGAAGAGGCTGCTGGTATTGTAAAGTACAGAACCCGTAAGGCTGAATCTGAAAAGAAGTTAGAACAAACAAAACTTAATTTACTTAGAATTAACGATATCTTATCTGAAATAGAAGCAAATATTGAACCTTTAAAAAATCAGTCAGATAAAGCCAAAAAGTTCTTAGCCTTAAGAGAAGAACTAAAAAGTATTGAAATAGGATTATTCTTATATAATATAGATATTTCTAAAGAAAAAATATCTGAAATTGTAAAAGATGTTGATATTTTAATTGCACAAAAAGAATCTGAAGAAAATAAGCAAGATGTTTTACAAGGCTTAAAGCAAAATTTAAAAATAGAACTAGATGAGCTTACAGCATCTATAGAAGCCACACAAAACTTAAGTTTTGAAAGTAGTAAACAAATAGAAAAAATCACATCTGATATAAATGTTGCCAAGGAAAGAATTTCTAACAATACAGCAAATTTTGATAGGTATCTAAGTGATATCGAAGAACTAAATACTAGAATTGCCGAGCTAGAAGAAGAAAAAACCTCAAGAATAGAAAAGAAAACTAATTTATCTAATAATAGAGAAAAATTCGTAAAAGAATTAGAAGAAAAAGAAACAGCTTTAGCTGAACTTTCTAGTAAATTAACTTCTGCTGAAACTGCTATTGAAGCTAAAAAGAAAAAAGTAGAAGAAAACACCGATTTAAAATACGAGAAAAAAGAAGCTATAAATACTCTAGAAATAAATACTGAAAACTTAATTAAACGAGAAAAAGTTGTTAAAAATGAAATATCAGATACTATTTCTGAATTAGATCAGAAGCGAATGTTAAAGTCTGATATTAATAAAACTTTTGCCGAAATAGAAAAGCAAAAAAATGAATATGAACATCGTTTAGCTGAAATAAATGAAAAAAAAGAAGCAAGTTCTGCTAAAATAAAAGATTACGACGACAAAATAAATAATTTAAGCATAAGTCTTAGAATGAAAGAATCTAAATATAAATTTTTAGTAGAAATGGAAAAAGAAAAAGAAGGATATCAGCGAAGTGTAAAATCTTTGCTTCTAGAATGTGAAAAAAATTCTGCTTTAAATAAAGGTATGTATGGCGTATTTGCAAATTTAATATCTGTTCCTGAAGAATATCGTCTTGCAATAGAGATGGTTTTAGGCAACACTTTGCAAAATATAGTTACTCAAACAGAAGAAGATGCAAAAAAAATGATAGAATATTTAAGAAAAAACAACTTAGGTAGAGCTTCATTTTTACCAATATCTTCTGTAAAGGGCAAAAAGGTGGATAGACTTATTAGAAACAATTTAAGCGGAGTTATTGGTATTGCCTCTGACTTAATTAAAGCAGATAAAAAATATGAAGGAATAATACTAAATTTACTTGGTAGAACTGTAGTTGTTGATAATATGGATACTGCCATAGTTTTAGCAAGACAAAACAGCTATGGATTTAAAATTGTAACTTTGCAAGGTGATATTATAAATCCTGCTGGTAGCATATCTGGTGGTTCTGTAACGCAGAAAACTACTAGTATTATAGGTAGAGCTTCTCAAATAAAAGATTTGGAAAAGGAAATAGCAAAATTAGAAAAACAGGTTCAAGAAATAGTAACTGAAAAGCAATCTTACGAAAACAGTATATCCGACTTGTTGGAAGAAGTTGTTGCATTAGAAAAAACTGCTCAAGAGCAAGAAATAGTATATGCTACTGAAAAGCAAAGGATACTTTCTTTAGAAGAATCTATTGCAAAATTGGAATCAAAGCTTTCTACTCTAAAGCAAGAACTTGTAGATATTGATAAAACTAAAGAAGATAACTCTAATAAAAAGGTTGAAATTGAACAAGCTTTGCAAGAAATGCAACAGGAAACTGAAATTTTAAGTGCCCAAATAAACGAATTTGCTCAAAAAAATAAAGATACTCAGAAATACATTGATGATTTAAATTTTGATATTACAAATTTAAAAATATCTGTTTCTTCTTTTGATGAAAGTAGTAATTCTATTGATGAAATTATTGCAAGAATTGATTTAGACATTTCTAATAATAAAAATGCTATCAATGTAAAAAAATCTCAAAGAGAACGAATTACAGCCGATAACCTTTCCTTAGAAAGTGAAATAAACAATTTAAATGAAAAAATAAAGCAAATAAATGAAGAAGTAACTGGTGCATCTGAAAAAGCTCAAAAACTAAAAGATGAAAGAACTTCAAAAAATGATAAACTTTCAAAAACTGAGGAAGAAATATTAGAGCAATTTAAAATTGTAGAAGACCTTAAAAATCAAATTTCTAAATTAGAAGTAAAAAAATCTAAATTAGATATTGAATTAGAACAAATTATAAACAAAATGTGGGAAGATTATGAGCTTACCCCAAGCAATGTTGTAGATTATGAAAAGCCTTCAAATATAGCTCAAACTACAAAAAAAGTTAAAAGTTTAAGAGATGAAATCAAAAACTTAGGAAGTATTAATATTGATTCTATTGAAGAATATAAACAGACTAAAGAAAGATATGACTTTATGTGTGAGCAAAGACTAGATTTAGAAAACTCTAGTAATAAGCTTCGTAAAGTTATTCAAGATATGACTAAAACAATGAAAGACCAGTTTGAAAAACAATTTAAAATTATTAATAAGAACTTTGGCGAAGTATTTTCTGAGTTGTTTGGTGGCGGTAAAGCCGAACTAAAATTAACTGACCCTGAAAACATATTAGAATGTGGAATAGAAATTGAAGTTCAACCACCTGGAAAGAAACTTCAGAGTATGACTTTACTTTCTGGTGGAGAGAAAGCCTTTACTGCAATTGCATTATTATTTGCTATACTAAAAATTAACCCTGCACCATTTTGTGTATTAGACGAAATAGAAGCTGCTTTAGATGATGTAAATGTTTATAGATTTGCTGAATACTTAAAAAAATTCACAAAACACACTCAATTTTTAGTTATAACTCACAGAAAAGGAACTATGGAAGTTGCAGACACTGTTTATGGTATTACTATGGAAGAAAGTGGTATTAGTAAACTTCTTTCTATGAAGCTAAAACAATAACAATTTAATAAAAACCTTCATATGATATATTAATGTACATATGGAGGTTTTTTATATGAATAATTTATTAATATTTTTTGCTTTCCCTATAGCAGTAATAATAATTTCTGCCATATTACAAAAATTATTAAGAAATCCAGCAATCGTTGCTGCTCTTATATTTGCCATATTTATAGTTGTAGCATTTGCTGCTTTCGATGAAACATTTTTAATTGCAGTTTTAGCATATACCGTTTTAGCCTTTATTACTGCACTAGTAGTGTCACTTTTATGCAATAATAATGAAGATAATAACTGCTTATGTAATACTTTAACTGAACTTCTCCAAAACAGTAACACAAATACTAATAATGTAACAGCTGCTTTAAGAGATTTACTTGCAAATACCGCTGGCAGCAACAGTGGTAATACAAATAGCAACAATAACAACAGTACATTAAATAGTAATAACTTTAGTAATAATACCAACAGTAACAATAATAATAGCATTTTAAATAGTAATAATTTTAGCAATAATACTAACAGTAACAACAACAATAGTATTAACTCTAATGACGATGATGATGATAATGTTTTAATTAATAATTGTAATTGTGGTTGTGGTAGACGATTTAGAAGATTTTAAATTTAACTTTTTTATAAATAGTGAATAATATAAATTTGTTCACTATTTATTTTTGTTTTTTCTTTGTAATTAAATCTTGAATTTTCCATCATTTTAATATATTATTTAACTCTAAGAAGGTGATTGTATGTCCAAAAAAGTTATTGGGATTTTTTGTGGTTCTTTTAACCCTCCACTATATTCACATTTTTCACTTGCTGAGCAATTATTAAACGAAGGATTAGATAAGATTATTTTTGTTCCCGTTAGTACAAAATATAATAAGGAAAACCTAGCTTTGGACAAGCATAGATATGAAATGCTTAAATTAGTTTGCAATAAAAATCCTAATTTTGAAGTTTCAGATATAGAATTTAATTTGCCTAAACAGCCCTATACTATAGAAACATTGCTAAAACTTCAAGATAAATACCCTGAATGTGAAATTAGTCTTATTATTGGTACAGATAATCTTCGTCAATTTGAAAGTTGGCATAATGTAGAGTATCTTTTACAAAAATTTAAAGTTATAGTACTTTCAAGAAATGAAGATAATATTGAAGAAATTATTTCTCAAAGTAAATTACTAAGTGCTTATCGTTCTAGCATTATTGAATCTCATTCTAAAATTAAGATTTACTTAAGCTCTTCTATGGTAAGAAATTTAATTAAGGAAGGAAAAAGCGTAAGATATTTACTTCCTGATGAAATTATTGACTATATTAAAAAAAATAATTTGTATATATAAAGGATTGATATTTATATGGAAAATGAAATTAATTTAATTATTGATTGGATTAAAAATTATGTTAAAAGTTCTGGCGCTAAAGGTGTTGTTGTTGGGAACAGCGGTGGTAAGGATTCTGCTGTTGTTATTGGTTTGTGTGCTAAGGCTTTAGGAAAAGAAAATGTAATAGCAGTTTCACTTCCCTGTTCTTCTATTTCACAAGATTTAGAAGATTCCAAACTTGTTGCAGATGCCTTTGGAGTTAAAGCCTTAACTGTAGATTTGACAAAAACTTATTTTGATTTAACAGCTAGTATTGAAAATGCCACTTCTGAAAAACTAATTACAAATTCTTCTATAAACATTAGACCAAGGCTTAGAATGACTACACTCTATGCAATAGCAATGCAGTATGGCTATTTAGTCGCTGGAACTGGAAATGCTTGTGAAGGTTTTATTGGCTATACTACAAAATGGGGCGATAATGCTTCCGACTTTAATCCGATTGCTGAATTCACTGTTTCCGAAGTTTTAACTATTGGAAAACTTATAGGTGTACCAAATGAAATTATTTCTAAAGCTCCAAATGACGGTTTAGGTTTGGGTTCAGACGAAGAAAAACTAGGCGTAACTTATAAAGAAATTGAAGAATATATAAAAACTGGAACAACAGCAAACACCAATTCTTGCCTAAAAATAAAACAACTAAATGAAAATTCTAAACATAAAAGAGAAAGTATTCCAGTTTATCATAGAAATATTTAGATAAATTGTACGGGCGGGTTCCAAACCCGCCCGGCCCAAGAACATTGATAAATATTATTGCATAATTGAACAAAAATAATTGTCGTTATATTTTGATTCGGGCGATTAAAATCGCCCCTACATTTTTTACATTTTTCAATACAAAAATGTTTTTATGCGGACGGGTTTTGAACCCGTCCCTACATCATTAGAATGTATTATTATTCATGATGCATTTCACTCACAAATTAAATTTATTTATTAATTTCAATTAAACAATGGCATTTTTAAAAAATTTATGCTAAAATTAACAATATATTGGGGTGTCGCCAAGCGGTAAGGCATCGGACTCTGACTCCGACATTCCGTAGGTTCGAATCCTACCACCCCAGCCAAAATAAAAAGAACCACTCGTGGTTCTTTTTTGATGAACTAATCTTTCATCCCAGTCAAATTTTGTTATTTTTTAAAGTTTAAAACCCAAGCAGGGTATATTCTTGCTTGGGTTTTCATATACATTATTAGCAGCATCCTCCGTGGTTTCCTCCACAGCAGCAACAAATTAATAGTATTAATATAATTATCCAGCAGCAGTCGCCACCGCAACCGAAACCGCCACCGCAACCTCTATTTTCTGGCATGTAATTCACCTCCTCTATGTACACTCCTTTTTTACTATTTAGTTGTTACAGCAACATCTATTGCCACATCCACAACAGAATAGCAAAAAGAATAAAATGATGAACCATAAGACTTCGCTATTATTTGAGCAACAATTTCCCATTAAAATAGACCTCCTTATTTTTTATTTTCATTCATCAGTATGTTATATATTATTCATTTTTTATGAATAGTGTTACTAAAATTTGACAACAATGATATTAAGTAGTATAATAATAAGAGTGATGCTTGTTTTTAATCAAGCAAATATGAGATTTGTATATTAATAATAGAAATGGTTCGGAAAAATTTTTATTTATTTTTGTAAAAATACACATATCCAAAGATATGTTTTTTGTGGTGTGCAAATTTATTTTTTATTAATATACGAAAGAAATAGGAGATAGATAAGAGATGGAAGAAAATTTAACAAAAGATTCTTTAGAAGTAGTTTCTACTAATAAAGAAAAACAAAAAAAAGAATATAGAAGAAGAAGAAAAACTCCAACAAATAAAAAGAAAAATAATGGAGAATCTATATTCAAAAAAGAAAATTTAAAAATTATACCATTAGGTGGTATTTTAGAAATTGGTAAAAACATTACAGTTTTTGAGTATAAGGATGATATCATCCTAGTAGACTGCGGACTTGGATTTCCAGAAGATGATATGCTTGGTGTAGACCTTGTTATACCTGATTTCTCATATTTAGAGAAAAATAAAGATAAAATAAGAGGATTAGTTATTACTCACGGACACGAAGACCATATTGGTGGTATTCCTTATTTATTAAAACAAATTAATGTACCAATTTATGCTACAAAGCTTACTGCCGGATTAATCGAACACAAATTAGAAGAGCATAAATTGTTAAGAAGTACAAAAATAAAAGTTGTAAATCCTGGACAAACTGTTACTCTTGGTTGTATGAAAGTAGAATTCATCAGAATTACTCACAGTATTCCAGATGCTTGTGCACTTGCAATTCATACTCCAGTTGGTACAGTAGTTCATACTGGTGACTTTAAAATAGATTACACTCCAATAGATGGAGAAATGGTCGATTTTGGTAGACTAGCTGCACTTGGAAATAAAGGTGTTTTAGCACTTATGTCTGATAGTACAAATGCCGAAAGAAAAGGTTATACTATGTCTGAAAGTACTGTTGGAGAAATTTTTGATAAATTATTTTTAAATTGTACTAAAAGAATTGTAGTTGCAACTTTCTCTTCGAATGTTCACAGAGTACAACAAATTGTTAATTCTGCTGTTAGCAATGGTAGGAAAATTGCTGTATGTGGCAGAAGTATGATTAATATGATAGAAACAGCTAGAAAATTCGGATACATTAAAGTTCCAGATAATGTTTTCATAGATATAGACTCTATTAAATCTTACCCAGATGATAGACTAGTAATTATTACTACTGGTAGCCAAGGTGAAACTATGTCTGCATTAACTAGAATGGCAAACGGCGAACATAAGAAAGTAGAAATTACTCCAAACGATTTAATAATAATATCTGCAAACCCAATACCTGGTAACGAAAAATATGTTTCTAAAGTTGTTGATGATTTAATGACTATTGGGGCAGAAGTTGTTTATAGTGCTTTGCAAGATGTGCACGTTTCAGGGCACGCTTGCCAAGAAGAACAAAAATTAATGCTTTCTTTAATTAGACCAAAATTCTTTATTCCTGTTCACGGTGAATATAGACAATTGATAGCTCACGCTGAAACAGCTAAAGAGCTCGGAATAAGCCCTGATAATATTTTTATTACTAACAATGGTAGAGTTTTAGAGCTTAATGAATATGAAGCAAAATTTACATCTACTGTTACATCTGGAAAAATTTTAGTTGACGGTTTAGGTGTAGGAGATGTTGGAAATATTGTTTTAAGAGATAGACAAAAATTATCTCAAGATGGTCTTATAATTGTAGTTCTAACAATGGATGCAAATGGAATTGTTCTTTCTGGTCCAGATGTAATTACTAGAGGATTCGTTTATGTAAGAGAATCTGAAAATTTGATGGAAGATATTAAAAGACTTTTAAGAAAAGAAATTGAAAAATGTGAAGAAAAAGGTATTTCAGATTGGGCTTCAATAAAAGCAATTCTAAAAGAAAAACTTCACGACTATATATATAAGAAAACTAAAAGAGACCCAATGATTTTACCAATTATAATGGAAGTTTAACTTTTAAGCAACTGGGGACGCGTTTGATTTGCTTAAAAATTTTAAGATTTTTAAGCAAATCAAACGCGTCCCCAGTTGCTTAATTTTTTTTGTCTATCCTGTTTTACTCATTATATCTTTTTTCATTTTATTCATTATTTTCTTTTCTAACCTCGATATATAACTTTGCGAAATTCCGGAGCATATCTGCTACTTCTTTTTGTGTTTTTTCTTTTTCTCCTTTAAATCCAAATCTTAATTCCATTATGTGTTTTTCTCTTTTGTTTAGTTTTTCTATTGCAGCTTTTAATAGGGTTTTATCTACTTCATCTTCTATTCTTCTAGAAGTCACATCTGCTTCCGTTCCCAAAATATCTGATAAAAGCAATTCATTTCCATCTCCGTCTTGATTTAATGGTTCATCTATAGAAACTTCTCCTTTTATTCTAGTACTTCTCCTTAAATACATTAATATTTCATTTTCTATGCATCTAGATGCATATGTTGCAAGTTTTATGTTTTTATCTGTATTAAATGTATTTATAGCCTTCATTAATCCTATTGTTCCAATTGATATTAAATCTTCTATTCCAATTCCAGTGTTTTCGAACTTTTTAGCTATATAAACTACTAATCTTAAATTATGTTCTACCAATGTTTGCCTTCCATTTATATCATTTTGAGCTAATAATTTTAATGCCTTTTCCTCTTCTTCTGGAGATAGTGGTTCTGGCAAACTTTGACTTCCTGCAATGTAAAAAATCTCCTCATTATTATTGTTTTCAGAATTAAAATTAAATATTTTAAGCTTTAATATGTTTAAAATATTCATTAAAACATCACTCTCCTTTATTTTTATCTATAATTTCTAATCCTACCAATGCATTATATTTATTTGTTTTGCTTAATTTTTTGTCATAAATTCCAATTACAACATTTTTATTATTTATTGTTTTTTCTTGATAGTTAATCATAAAATTATCAGGTTTTATTCCCAGAAGTAATCCATTTTCCGTTCCCAGTGCAGAAAATGGTATGAGGCTAATTTTAGCTAGATATTTTTTGCTTATTTCCATTTTTCCATTTATTATATCTTGCAGGTTGTTTAGTATATCTGCAGGAATAAGATCTTTTAAAGCATTTTTTTCCACAATAATCACAGGTTTTTTGCTAATAGGTTCTTTTAAAAAATTTCCTGTGTCTATTATTGCTTTTAAACTTACTATTTTTTCTTCAAAAGTTATATTTATAATACACATCATATCTCTTTTCGCAATTTTATTTTTTATGCTTTTGAAAGAAATAACTATTATAATAAATCCTATTATGCCTCCAATTAATATCATTTTTAATGGGTAAATTCCCACTAATGCACCATTTTGAAATAACACTTCACCTGGGCTTATAAAATATAATAATGCAAAGGTTACTCCCCCAAATGTAAAAGATGTTAAATAAAATATAAGAAGTTCTCTTGCAAACGATTTTATAGTTTTACTATTAAAAGATATGTATATAATTGCAAACGATAATATTATTTTTAGTATTATGTTGGAATAAATTTCCATATGTGAAATATAGTATATGCACGCGTAAATTGCTCCAATTAAGCTACCTAAGAGTATTCTTAATATTTTTATTTCTTTTTTTAATATAATTGCTGTAGCATAAATTATTATGCTGTTCATAAATATGTTTTCTAAAAATATTAGGTCTATGTATATGGTCAAAGCTTAATCTCCTTAATAAATAGTGAATATTGAATAATGCTCCCGAATGTTTATTTATTCCATTTTTTGAAAAAACCCCCTTCTAAAT
>OIYS01001703.1_pt1 | contig 10459 bp, 8 predicted proteins | sample 1588271 | NCBI WGS metagenome assembly OIYS01 (sample SAMN03283286) | human gut metagenome | biome: human-associated habitat; material: feces | host: Homo sapiens | place: Peru | collected 2012
AGAAAATTATAGAATATATGGAAATAGTATTCAAAATGGAACACCAACTCCAGATGTACCAGTAGATATAGAAAGTGTAGGAGACCTAATAACACTCGATAATTGTTTAAGTTATGGGGAAGAAGCATGTGGCAATGTAGGAAAATATGTAATACCAATAAAAGTAACTGGTAAAAATCTGTGGAATACAAACATTGAGTATCCATTGCTTTTTGGTAGTTCTAAAATTAATGTTTTAGAGTATGATCAAGAAACCCAAATATATACACTAAATAATGCAGCAGGATCTATCAGTAAATCTATATATAAATTACCTACATTAATACCTAAAAATACAAAAGTAACTATTTATATGTATGTGATACAAGGAAATATTTCAGGTACAATTACTTTTGGCGGATATCATTATGGTGATAAAAAAAGTTGGCAAGGAGAAATAGATTTACATAATTATAATAACACCGATTTATCAGGTAAAATTTTTAAAAAAGAAATTGAAACTACTGATACAGTTACAGATTTATGGGCATTTATGTATACAGATTATAAAATAAATACACCATTAAAATTTAAAATCTTGTATAAAATTGGAAAAGATAATAATGATGTTTTTGAACCATATAAAGAGACAATAACAAATATATATTTAGATGAACCATTAAGAAGTATAGGGGAGTATTCTGACTATATAGATTTTAAAACTAAAAAAGTGGTTAGGAATATAAAAGAAATTACATTAGATGGCAGTGAAAATTGGATTTATAACCAAAATACGTCGGATACAAAATTTTTGGCTTATCTTCAAGCTATTAGTAACAATGTTGAATTTAAAGATCCTTCCAAAGCTATAGCTATTAGTAATCGTTTTAGTTTTAGTTATGCAAATGCATCAAAATCTCTTACTGATGATGAGGGTTATGCACTCGCTAATACTACCAATGTATTATATTTAGGGGTTTTATCTAGTAGATTGAATAGCCATGATTTAGATGGATTAAAACAGTATTTAAAAGAAAATCCTTTAACTGTTGCATATTTAATAAATCAAGAAGAAGAAAGTTTAGAGATTCCTAGTATTTTATTAAATAAAGATACAAGTGTAATAAGTGTAAATACTAGTGTAGTTCCTAGTAATATAGAATTAGAATATTATAAATAATATTTAACTAACAAATTAAATCTGTTAGTTTTTTATATTATTGGATTTTCAATATCAACAATATTTTCAGTATTAGACGATATAACAACATATAAAGCTATAAGACCTGGTATTAGAGTTATAATAGAAGCAATTATTTGAAGTGTATAAGTTGTTAAATCTTCACCATCTTTTTTTGATATTTTATATAGAGTATAATTAACATATAAAAATACAAGAGCTATTCCTATTATTAATAATCTATTAAATAATGTTAACTTATATAATTCTTTAGGAGTAAGAGGAGTATCTTTTCCTTCTAAATCTAATTTTTGATTATATGTTGTAATAATAGAAATAATAGCTGAAATAACAGTTGCAACAATTGCTACTAATTGGATATTTGTTGCTTGTATTTTCCTATCATTTGACATATAATCACCACTTAATTATATGTAAAAAGACTAAGAAACTTATTTATTTCTTAGTCTATATAAATTATATGAAGGTTTATTCAAGAATCTTAACTTATATCTATTAGTGCCAATCCCACTAGATATATAGACTCTAGTTTTATTTATTTCATAATATTCACTATTATACTTATTTGAATACTTATTGTTAATAATACCTCCTATAAAAGGTAATACTATATATCCATTATGTGAATGACCTGCAAGTATTAAATTAAATTTATTAGTATTAATATCACCTATAAAATCTGGTTCATGAAGAACTAATATATTATAATCAAATTCTTTATTTACTTTAGAATATATATCATCTAGAGTATTTTTTATATGGTTATTTTCGTAATTTGAACTTATACCAACTAAAAGAATAGGGTTATTACTTTCATAATATATCGTATCATATGTATCATTTAAATTTCTAAAATCTCCATCTTGAATGACTTCTTCCCACTTATCAACATTTAAATCTTGTTCTCCTTTAATCGCATATTTATCTATATTATAATTAATTGATTTTAATAAGGCTTTTAAATCTTCATAATCATTACTACTATATTCTATATTACTATCAAATAGGTCACCACTTAATATAACAATATCGGGTTTAAGTAAATTAATATCTTTAACAATACGAATTAAATCATTTTTATCAGTAGTTACTTTATAGTGAATATCACTTATTTGAACTATTTTAAGCCCATAAAAACTATCGGGTATTTTTGAATCTATTATAGAATATTCTTTTACAACAAATCCTTTAGTACCTAAATATCTACTATATAAGAAAAAAGCAGATATTAATATTATAAGTAGTAAAACAATTTTAACCCACTTTCTAATTCTTATATGCATACCATCACCATTATTATTATATAATAAAAATCAATTAAAAACAATTGAAATATTTTAAATAATAATATATAATTAAATATAGTAAAGGTAGTGGTTATTTGAAACTAAATAATAAGGGGTTTGCGATAAGTTCTATTATGTATATTATACTTGTAATGGCTATTTTAATAATAACTGTTACTTTAAGTGTGTTAAGTAGTAGAAAACTTGTTTTAGATAAACTAAGAAGTGAAGTTTCAAATAAGATAAATCAAGATATTGATTTTTCATATAAAGATACATTAAAAGCAATAAAAGTGGCTACTCAAAGCTATATAGATTCCGGACATAGTATAGATGATACATATGTTGATAGTATTTCAATAGAAAGTTTAAAGAATGATAAGTTTTTAAGTGTAAGTGATAAAGTATTAAATTATTATAATTTAAGTGATAAATATGTTGGCTTTAAAAATAATAATTCTACATATAGTTTTATGATAGGTAAAGAAGTGGATTATAATAATTTAAAAGGAGAATTGTTAGATATAACGGATTATCATATAGAAGGAGAAAGTACTCAAAGTACTAGGAGTGGTAAAAATTTATTTAATGTAAATGGTGCAATAGAACAGTTTGCACCCAATCATTATCCAACTACAGTAGTAAATAATCAAATTCATATTAGTCCAACAGAAGGTAATTCTCAAAGTTCTTTATTTGATTATATTAAGGTTAGTCCTAGTGATAAAATAACTGTTAGTTTTAAATTAATACAAGGTAGATCTAGAATATCTTTTAGAATGTATGATAGTTCTAAAACTATAATAAACGATAGCTCAATAAGTATATCAGGGTTTTCATATAACAAATATTATCAAGGATATTATAAAGACACAAACTCTGCTACATTTACTATCCCAGAAAATGTAGAGTATATTAGAATGCAAATTATAGCTATGAACAATAGTGATGGTATTGATAATATTTATTCAGAATATCAAGTTGAAAAAGGTTCTAGCCCTACATCATATGAAGAGTATGGAAAAAGTCCATCCCCAGAATATCCAAGTGAAATAAAAAATGTAGGAAATTATGATACAGAAACAGGTAAATATATAATTCCAATAAAAATAACAAGTAAAAATATTTTTAATATAAATGATTGGTATAATACATATTATTCATATTATTCTAATGATTATAAGCCAGAATTTGTTAATTATGATGGATATTCAACTCTACATATATATGGCAGTATGAGTACAGACGGAGCTAATAATGAGTATATGAAAGAAAAATTCAAATCAAATACTCAATATACTTTTTCAATGGATATATATAGCATAGCTTCACCAGATAATGGATATGAAGGAACCATGGGAAATATAGTGTATACCGATGGAACAAAACAAAGATTTTTAGATGCAGATAAAATTTTTGATAAATGGAGAAAAATAAAAGTTACGTCATATGCTGGAAAAACAATATCTCATCTTCAATTTACTTATTATACAGGTAGGGGGGAGGCATATATAAAAAATATGCAAATAGAAGAAGGTAATCAACAAACTTATTATATACCTTATGTAGAAGATACAATAAATAATATTAGTTTAGATGAATCATTAAAGAAAATAGGTGAGTATGCTGATAATATAGATTATAAAAACAAGAAACGTATAAACAAGACAAATGAAATAACTTTAAATGGAACAGAGAATTGGATAGTTTACCCATCAACTAATAAATATTATATAACAGATGTATTACCTACTTTATATGAAAAAAATAAATTAGTTTTAAGTAATTTATTTTTTGGTAAAACTTCTGGAGATAGTTCAAATGCAGAAAATAATTATAATTATGTAGATGGAGATACGTGGATACAATCAAGATCAGAATATCCAAGATTATATATATATAAGGGTGATATAAATACAGTTGCTGAGTTAAAAGTATTTTTAGCAAGTAATAATCCAAAGTTCTTGTTTGCTTTGAAAGATCCAACACAAAATGATATATCCTTACCAAATATAGTTGTTAGAGGTGGAAATAAAATAGAAATAGATACTAGTGTAAAACCATCAAATACGACTTATAAAGTAATAGAAAAAATGTTTGACATTAATGTTTAAATAATATATAATATAGAAAAAACTTTGAACTTGAGGAGTATATTAATTACAATTTTAAGAGAGTTAGTGGTAGGTGTAAACTAATAGTTGTGTTAATAAAAGGTAGCAAGGGAGTTTAATATCTAAGTAAATAGGATATTACGTATATAAGTGATGCGTTAAATCATGAGGTGTAGAAATACATGAATTAAGGTGGTACCACGTAAAATCACGTCCTTATATGGATGTGATTTTTTTATTAGGAGGAATTATGAATTTAGAAACTTTTAAAGAAAAATTTAGATTATATGTAAGTAATTATAATATGAACGACAAAGCTATTCTTAGAAAGTTTTATCATTCTTATAGAGTGTTGGATTTATGTATGTTAATAGCACAAAATAGTAATTTTAATGATGAGGATAAAGAAATTGCTATGTTAATAGGTTTGCTTCACGATTATGCTAGATTTGAACAATGGACAAAGTATAAAACATATAGTGATTTAAATTCAGTAGATCATGGAGATTTAGCTGTAAAAAAATTGTTTGATGATAAAGAAATAATTAATTTTTGTTCTAATGAAGAATACTTTGATGAGATATATGATGCGATAAAATATCATAATAAATTAAGTATTCCAAGTAATTTGAGTAATCATAATATTAACATGTGCAAATTAGTAAGAGATGCAGACAAAATTGATATTTTATATTTATTTACAATTAATAAAGAATTGATAGAAGAGGATAATAGTGAAATATCTTCAGCTGTTATAGAAAGTTTTTATAAGAAAGAATCTATAAATTATAAAGATGTAAAAGGTTTAAGTGATAAAATACTTTTAGATTTAGCTTTTGTATTTGATATTAATTATGATTATTCATTTAAATATATTAAGAATCAAAAATTAATAGAGAAAATATTTGAAAATATTAATAATAAAGAGAAATTTAGAGTATATTTTGAATTTGTTATTGATTATATAAACGAAAGGGTGAAATAATGTTAGATAAAAAATACAATCACATAGATGTAGAAAAGGGTAAATATAGTAACTGGAAGGAAAAAGGGTATTTTGAATCTGGAGATTTAAGTAAGAAACCATATTCAATAGTAATACCTCCACCAAATGTAACTGGTAAGTTACATATAGGACATGCTTATAATGTATCTATACAGGATGCTATTATAAGATATAAAAGAATGCAAGGCTTTGATTGTTTATGGCTTCCTGGTATGGATCATGCAGCTATAGCTACTGAAGCAAAAGTTGTTAAAAAATTAAAAGATCAAGGTATAGATAAGTATGAATATGGAAGAGAGAAATTTTTAGATGCTTGTTGGGACTGGACTAGGGAATATTCAAATAGTATTAGGGAACAATGGGCAGCTATGGGAATATCTGTTGACTATAAAAAAGAAAGATTTACTTTAGATGAAGGACTTAATAAAGCAGTTACTAAAGTATTTGTTGATTACTATAATAAAGGAATTATTTATCGTGGAGAAAAAATTATTAACTGGGATCCAGTTGCTTTAACAGCTTTATCTAATGAGGAAGTTATATTTGGAGAAGAAAAGAGTGCTTTCTATCATATAAAATATAAAATAGAAGGGTCAGATGAATATCTAGATGTAGCAACTACACGTCCAGAAACTTTATTTGGCGATACAGCTGTTGCAGTAAATGAAATGGATGAGAGATATAAAAAATATGTTGGTAAAAATGTAGAACTTCCTTTTATGAATAAAGTAATACCTGTAATAACAGATGAACATGCTGATATGGAAAAAGGAACTGGTGTAGTTAAAATTACTCCAGCTCATGATCCTAATGACTTTGAAGTAGGAAATCGTCATAATTTAGAGAGAATAGTTATTATGAATGATGATGCTACTATGAATGATAAATGTCCAAAAAAATATATAGGTATGACAAGAGAAGAGTGTAGAGAAGAACTTTTAAAAGATTTAAAAGAAGCTGATTTACTTTTAAGTATCGAACCACTAACTCATGAGGTAGGACATTCAGAACGTACAGGAGTTATGGTTGAGCCTATGATTAAAAAACAATGGTTTGTAGATATGAATGAATTATCTAAAAATCTTTTAAGTAATCAATTAAATAAAGATACTAAAGTTAATTTTATACCGGGAAAATTTGAAAACACATTAACTTCTTGGATGAGTGATTGTCATGATTGGTGTATATCTCGTCAACTTTGGTGGGGACATAGAATACCTGCTTGGTACAAAGGTAATGAAGTATATGTTGGAATTGAGCCTCCAAAAGGTGATGAATGGGTTCAAGATACTGATGTTCTTGATACTTGGTTTTCAAGTGCACTTTGGCCATTTTCAACACTTGGTTGGCCAGAAAAAACTATAGATTTAGAAAGGTATTATCCAAATGATTGCTTAGTTACAGCTTATGATATAATATTTTTCTGGGTTGCTCGAATGATGTTTCAATCATTAGAACTTAATCATACTAGACCATTTAAAGATTGTATAATTCATGGATTAATAAGAGATAAAGAAGGTAGAAAAATGTCTAAATCTTTAGGTAATGGTGTTGATCCGTTTGATATGATTGAAAAATATGGTTGTGATGCCCTAAGATATTATTTAAATACTGATGTTTCTTTTGGAACTGATTTAAGATTTGATGAAACAAAACTTTCTTCAACTTGGAATTATATAAATAAAATTTGGAATGCTTCAAGGTTTGTTTTAATGAATATAGAAGATTTAAAAGAATATACATTTGATAATTTAACTCTTGAAGATAAATGGATATTATCCAAATATGAAAAAATAGTAAATAGTTCTATTAAACATATGGATAAATATGAATTTAATTTATTTGGTAGTGAAACATATTCATTTATATATGATGATTTTTGTAGTAACTATATAGAACTTTCTAAATTTAATACAGAATCTAATACTACTAAATCAGTACTTTGTTATGTCTTGACTGGAATTTTAAAATTACTTCATCCATTTATGCCTTTTGTAACAGAAGAAATATACCAAATATTACCTATTAAAGATAAGGATTCAATTATGATGTCTGATTATCCAAAATATGATAAAAAATATATATTTGAAGAAGAAGAAAAAATTGTAGATGATGAAATAGAATTTATTAAAAACTTTAGAAATATAAAAGCAGAAAATAATATGACTAAAGATTTAAAAGTTTTGTTTTATACAAAAGATAATATTGATATGATTATTAAGATGTTAAAAATACAAGATAATTTAATAGATAAACCATTAGATATTAAATCTTATAAAGTATCTTCAGATAAGATAAAGGCTACAATATTCTTTGAAAAATTAGAAACTGAAAAAGATAAAGCAGCAAAAGAAAATACTATCAATGCATTAAAAGATTCTATAGCAAGAAGAGAAAAACTTTTATCTAATGAAAATTATGTAAATAAGGCTCCTTCTAATATAGTTGAAATGGATAGAAAAAAATTAGAGGAAGAAAAGAAAAAATTAGAAGAATTATTAAATCAATAATTCTTCTTTTTGTGATATAATGAATTAGGTGATAATATGGATTTATGGGCTTATGAAAAAGAATTATATAAAACAGGTATAAATTACATAGGTGGCACAGATGAAGCTGGTAGAGGACCTTTATATGGTAATGTTGTTGCAGCATGTTGTGTGTTACCTAAAGATTTTAAATGCGAAGGATTAACTGATTCAAAGAAATTAACAGAAAAAAAGAGAGATTTGTATTATGATTATATAATAAATAATTGTATAGCTTATGGTATTGGTGAAGTAACTCCAAAAGAAATAGATGAGATTAATATATATGAAGCAAGTCGTAAGGCTATGTTAATCGCAATTGATAAAGTAAGAAAGCAAATACCTTTAGAACATATATTAACAGATGCGATGCCATTACCTAGTTTAGATATACCACATACTCCTATAATAAAAGGGGATGCTAAAAGTATAACTATAGCGGCTGCAAGTGTTCTTGCTAAAGTAACCCGTGATAGAGAAATGTATGAGATAGATAAAAAGTATACTATGTATGGATTTGCTAAACATAAGGGATATCCTACTAAAAAACATATTGAAGCAATTCATACCTATGGATTAATTGATGGATATAGGAAAACTTATGGTCCAGTAGAAGAAGTATTGAAGGGAGAATAGGTATGAAATTATTATTGTCACATATAGCTGATTTAGATGGTATATCTCCTATAATACTTTTAAATTTATTAAAAGAAGATTTTGAATATAAATTATTTGATATAAATGACTTAAGTAAATTTATAGAGGAAAATTTAGATAATGGTTATTTTGATTCTTATGATGAGATTATAATAACAGATTTAGGAATAGAAGAAGAATGTGCAAAAAAAATAATTAATAGTAAATATCATGAAAAATTTAAATTATTTGATCATCATGAAAGTAGAAAATATTTAAACAAGTATAACTTTGCTTATGTAAGTGAAGATGTGAATGGTTTTAAAGTATGTGGTACAACTTTATTTTATGAGTATTTAAGAAAAAATTATGATTTTGATGTACTTAAAAAAAATAGTGTTATAACATTTGTTGAATTAGTAAGAGAAAATGATACTTGGCAATTTACTGATTTAATTGAGGATGCTAAAAATTTAAATTCTTTATTACATTTCTATGGTAGGGATACTTTTATAGAAATGTATACTGAATTTTTAGAGACTCATAATGAATTTTATTTTTCTAAAACAGATTTAACTATATTAAAATCATTAAATGAACAAAAAAGTTTTTATTTAGAATCTATGAAAGATAAAGTAATAATTAAGTCAGTAAAGAATTATAATATTGGTTTTGTTTTTGCTTCAAGATATCGAAGCGAACTTGGTAATTATTTAGCTCATATTTATGAAGATAAAGTAGACTTTATTTGTATAATAAATATGGAAGATCATATAAGTTTTAGAGGTATTAAAAATGATAAACCTACTAATGTATTTGCTAGTTTTTATGGTGGAGGAGGACATCCTTTAGCGAGCGCAACTGATTTACCAGCTGATATAAAAGAAAAAATAATAGAATATATATTTGGTGATTAAATGAAAATAGAAAGAGTTATTGTAGGAAATTTAGAAACTAATTGTTATATACTTAGTATAAATGGTAAGTGTATTGTAATAGATCCTGGAGATGAATATGAAAAAATAAAAGACAAAATAGGTGATAAAGAGGTTGTTGGTGTAATAATTACTCATAGTCATTTTGATCATATAGGAGCCCTAAATTATTTTAATAATTCATTAATATTAAAAAAAGAAAATTTGGAAGAAAAAGAATATTATATAGATAAATTTAAGTTTAATGTTATATATACTCCTGGACATAAAGAGGATTCTATAACAATATATTTTAAAGAACATAATGTAATGTTTACAGGTGATTTTTTATTTAAAGGAACAATTGGTAGAATGGATTTACTGGGTGGTAGTAAAAAAGATATGATAAATAGTTTAAACAAAATGAAAAAATATAATAAAAATATAGTTATATATCCAGGTCATGGGGATAAATCGACTTTAAATGATTTAGATAATATATTAAAATTTATAATATAAACAAAAGAATTGGATTGTTGTTCCAATTCTTTTATATGCTGTTTACTTCGTCTTCTGTAAGCCCTGTTGATTTAATAATTATATTTATAGGTACATTGTTTTCTTTTAATGTTTTAACTGTAGATTTGAGTTTTTGATCATTAAGTTCTTGTTGTTGTTTTAATTCTTTCTTACTTATTTCTTTTTGCTGTTTTATTCCTTTTTGAATACCATCCTCAACGCCTTCTTCATAAGCATCAGTCTTTAAAGTATTCTTAAGAAGTCTAGCTTCATCTT
>OIYS01001705.1_pt1 | contig 10450 bp, 10 predicted proteins | sample 1588271 | NCBI WGS metagenome assembly OIYS01 (sample SAMN03283286) | human gut metagenome | biome: human-associated habitat; material: feces | host: Homo sapiens | place: Peru | collected 2012
TCAGAACGTCGTGAGACAGTTCGGTCCCTATCCGTCGTGGGCGTAGGAAAATTGAAGAGAGCTATCCTTAGTACGAGAGGACCGGGATGGACAAACCTCTGGTGTATCTGTTGTAGCGCCAGCTGCAGCGCAGAGTAGCTATGTTTGGAACGGATAACCGCTGAAAGCATCTAAGCGGGAAGCCAACTTTGAGATGAATTTTCCCATACGTATGTAGTAAGATCCCAAAAAGACGATTTGGTTGATAGGCTGGAGATGGAAGAATGGTGACATTTTGAGTTGACCAGTACTAATAGATCGAGGATTTAATCACAAAAAATAATTTGATGAACACAGTATCTAAGTTTTCAGGGAATTATTTCCGAATATATTTTCTTGGTAACGATAGCAAGTGGGGTACACCTGTTCCCATCTCGAACACAGAAGTTAAGCCACTTAACGCCGACGATAGTGATAGCTAAAATAGGAAGTTGCCAAGAATTTTTTTTGTATATAGAAGCAAATAGAGAAACTATTTGTTTTTTTTATGTTTCTTTAATTATTTAGACATATACACCTATATAAAATGATGGTATAATACTTTCAGAAAGGAAAGAAGATAGCATGAATAAAAAAAATTTAGAAGAGTTGTTAAATTATGCAATTTCAACAGGTGCTGATTTTGCCGAAATATATATTGAAGACTCAACAGAAACATCATATAGGGTACTTGACAGTAAACTTGATTCAATTTTAACATCAAACAGTAGAGGTATAGGAGTAAGAATTTCAAAAAATGAAGAAGTATATTATGCATCAACAAATATCATAACCAAAAAAAAGATAAAGGAATTGATAAAAAGTATTATTGCTAATATTAATGGTATATCAGATAGAACTGTTAAATTATCAAGAAAAAACTCCAGCTATCCAAAAATTCTAAAATCTCATAAAGATTTTTCAATCGATTTAAAAAAAGAAAAACTATTAGAATATGACACTGTGGCTAGAAAACAATCAAAACTAATAACACAAGTTTCAGCTTCTTTTATTGAAATTGACAAAAATTATACTATTGCTAACAGCAATGGGAAATATATAAGCAGTGGACAAACATTAACACGCGTTATAGCAGTTGTGTATGCTGAAAGAAATGGACAAAAAGCTCGTCAACTTACATATGAAGGTGCTGCTAAAGGATATGAAATATTAGACGACATTGACTTTGTTTCAGAGATTACTGAGACTGCAAAAAAAGCTGTTGAAAAGCTTGATGCCAAAGATTTTAAAGGCGGCTTATTACCAGTAGTTATTAATAATGGATTTGGAGCAGTAATATTTCATGAGGCTTGTGGACATGGCCTTGAAGCAACATCTGTGTCAACCAAAAGTTCTGTCTTCTCTAACGATTTAGGAAAAAAAGTTGCTAGTGAAAAAGTTACTTTAATAGATGATGGTACAATAGAAGGATGCTGGGGAAGCAATATTTTTGATGACGAAGGAGAAAAAACAAAAAAAAACATATTAATAGAAAATGGCATTTTAAAAAGCTATTTAGTTGATTCATTGAATAGTAATAAAATGAGTCATATTTCAAATGGATGTGGTAGGAGAGAAAATTACCAATATGCACCAACTTCAAGAATGAGTAATACATACTTGGCACCTGGAAACGATAAAATTGAGGACATGATTAAGAGCATAAAATTAGGCGTTTATTGTGAACAAATGAGTGGAGGAGTGGTTGAGCCTTCAACTGGAGAATTTAATTTTGCAGTTGAAACAGCTTGGTTAATAGAAAATGGGAAAATATCCCATAGAATAAAAGGTATTACGTTAATAGGAAATAGTAAAGAAATATTAAAGAATGTAGAGATGGTCTCTTCAGACTTAAAACTGCAATCAGGATTTTGTGGAAGTAAAAGTGGTATGATTCCAGTAACAGTTGGTGAACCAACGATTAAAGTGTCAAGCATACTAGTAGGAGGTAAAGAATAATGAAATATAATGAGTTTCTTCTTATCGCAAGCCAGAATCAGATTACTAATATCCAGATTGCAGAAACGTCCTTAAATGATGTTAACATTAATACAAAAAATGGAAAATTGAGTGATTATAATATTTCAAGTACAAAAGAGTACAGTATAAAAGCAGAATACAAAGGTAAAACAGTAAAAATATCAACTCAATATTTAGATGAGAGCATAATAGATTTAATTAAGATTAAAAGTGAATATACAGATAGTAATTATCAAGATATGTATTTGACAGATACATCAAATAATAATCATGAAAAGCTAGCAGAATTACCAAACCCAAATAGTATCATAAGTAGATTATATGATGCAGATTATTTTAGGACAAAAAACAAATATATAAAAGAATTAAATCTATATTTTGAAGAAGAAAATAAAGTTGTAAGAATAATTAACTCAAACGGAGTAGATATAGCAACATCATCACATTTATATGAATTATCAATAGAACTTGTTTTAAAAGATAAAACTACAATTAGTGATTATAAAACTTATATAGTAACAGATTATGATGCATTAGACATAGAAAAAAGTATAAATGATCTATATACAGAATCGGTTAAGATGTTAAAAAAAGACCAACTTGAAACAAAAAAATATGATATAGTTTTATCCAAAAAAGTCTCATCAAATATACTTTCTAGTATTATACCAATGCTTTCATCAGCAAACATTAGACAAAAAACGTCATGTTTACAAGATAAATTAAATAAAAAAATATTTTCTTCAAAAATGAGCATTGTTGAAGATCCAACAAATAAAAAATATCCGGGCTACTCAAAATTTGATATTGAAGGAACTAAAACATATAAAAAAGTTATAGTCGAAAATGGTATGTTAAAATCTTATTTATATGACATAAAAGAAGCTAAACAACAGGATATAGAATCAACAGGAAATAACTATGGTGGAATAGATACTAGAAATATGTACATATTACCAGGAGAATTATCAAAGGAAGAAATTCTTCGAAAGTTAAACAATGGACTATATATTACAAATTATATGGGAGCAATGAGTTCATCAATAGATACTAATACTGGAAATATTTCATTACAAATATTTGGATTAATAGTGGAAGATGGCAAAATAAAAAATGGTTTTGAAGCATGTATAATGACAACCAGCATTTTTGAACTATTTTCAAATGTTGAGGAGATTGGAAAAAATATAGAGTTTTCAAGGTTATCATCAGCTTCACCAGAACTACTTATTAAAAATATTTCAATTGCAGCAAGTTAATTGACACAAAAGTACTAAAAAAACTGAAAAGAGTTGTACAACTCTTTTTTTTTGATTATAATTAAAAGTGGGTGATATAAGAAATGGATTATAAAGTAACAACATATTCAGAAGAAGAAACAATAAACTTAGCACAAAATATTGAATCAGAAAAATTTCCCAATATGGTTATATGCTTGCAAGGAGATTTAGGTAGTGGAAAAACTGTCTTTACTAAAGGCTTTGCAAGAGCTATGGAAATAGAAGAAGAGGTAACTTCGCCTACATTTAATATTATAAAAGAATATACATCTGGTGAAATACCATTATATCATATGGACGTATATAGATTAGATGGAAAACTTGGAGACTTAGATATTGAAGAGTATTATACAAAAAAGGGTGTAACTATAATTGAATGGTCAGATATGATTGAGCAATATCTACCTAATAATAGATTAGATATAAAAATTAAAATTTCAAGTGAAGATGAGGACAAAAGAATAATAATAATTACGCCTCATGGTAAAAAATATGAAGAACTATGCGAGGCTGTTTTATGAGAATTCTATATATAGATACCACATCAAGCTATCTATATTCTGCTATAATGGATGATAATAAAATTGTCAGTGAAGTAAAGGAAAAGCTAGAGCATGAATTATCTGAAAAAGCATTACCAAAAATAGTAGAAATGTTTAATAATGAAAAACTTGATCCAAAATCGATAGAAAAAATAATAGTGGTTAATGGGCCAGGATCTTTTACGGGAATCAGAATTGGTGTAACAATTGCAAAAGTTTATGCTTGGAGTTTAAACATTCCTATTACAACGGTATTGTCTTTAGAAGCAATGGCTCTATCATCTAATAAGAACTGTTATCATGTACCAGTAATAAATGCTAGAAGAGAAAAGGTTTTTGCTGCAATATATGATGAAAAGAATAATGAAATTCTAAAACCTCAACATATTGATATAAAAAAGCTAGAGGAAGAATTGGAAAAGATTCCTAATTACGTAATAATAACGAATGACGATATAGATATTCGTGGCGAAAAAGAGAAATATGATCCTGATATTAAAAGAATTATAGAATCATATAAAAATAAGAAAACAATAAATCCACATGCAGTAAATCCAGAATATTTAAAACTAACGGAAGCTGAAGAAAACAAAAATGATAGTAGAATATAATGAAACATTAGAAGGGTACTTAAATGAAAATTTATTATCAAAGAATAAAGTCAATTTAGAATTAAAAAACAATCCGTTTGGAAAGTATTTATTATATATTGAAAATAATAAGCTTATCGGATATATATATTATAGTGACATCTATGAAAGAGCAGAAATTAATTATTTTGAAATAAAAGTTAATAACAGAAACTGTGGAAAAGGAAAAAGATTACTAAAAGAATTTATTAAACTTGTTAATAAAGATATAACACTAGAAGTGAATATCAAAAATATAGCAGCCATAAAGGTATATGAAGAATGTGGTTTTATAAGAAATAGTATTAGAAAAGGCTACTATAATGGTATTGATGGAATTTTAATGGAAAGAAAATTAAAGAGAGAGTGAAGTATATGAAGGACTTGTATATATTAGGTATTGAAAGTAGTTGTGATGAAACAAGTGCTTCAATAGTAAGAAATGGAACAGATGAAATTGCAACTGTTACATCATCACAAATAGATGTACATAAAGAATATGGTGGTGTTGTTCCAGAAATAGCAAGTAGACACCATGTTAAAAATATAACAATAGTATTAGAAGAGTGCTTAAACAAAGCTAATATGAAAATGGAAGATATAGATGCCATTGCTATAACATATGGACCAGGTTTAATTGGATCACTATTAATAGGATTAGAAGCTGCTAAAACCCTTTCTTTTATATATAATAAACCATTGGTTCCAGTACATCATATAGCAGGACATATATATGCTAATAGCCTTGTAAAAGAAATGCAATTTCCTTTATTAGCAATAGTTGTGAGTGGTGGTCATACAGAATTAATTGAAATGAAAGAACACTATAGTTTTCAAAAATTAGGTGGAACATTAGATGATGCTATAGGAGAATGCTATGATAAGGTAGCAAGAATTATAGGACTAGAATATCCAGGCGGACCAAAGTTGGATAAAATGGCTCTAATTGGAGAGAAAACATATAAATTACCAATACCACTACAAGATAATACATATAATTTTTCATTCAGTGGCCTTAAAAGTGCCGTAATAAATTTAGCACATAATGAAAAGCAAAAAGGTAATGAAATAATAAAAGAAAATCTAGCTGCATCTTTTCAAAGTGTTGCAGTAGAATCTATAGTCTCAAAAGCAAAAAAGGCTATAATAGATAAGAAAATAAAGAATGTCATTGTAGCAGGTGGGGTTGCCGCTAATCAAGGATTAAGAAATGAAATTACAAAGCTAACAAAAGAATTAAATGTAGAATTAATAATTCCTCCAATTAAGTATTGTACTGATAATGCTGCAATGATTGCTGCTGCCGGATATTATGCATATAAAAAGGGGAGAATAGCAAATTTTAGTTTAAATTCAAAATCACAAGACAAATTAATATAAGAGACCACTAGGTCTTTTTAATTTTATTCAGTAAAAAGATGTAAATTAAAAAATTATCTAAAACATTAATATAAAAAAATAGTATAAATATGTTATAATTACTATAATAAGGAGACTAGTGTGATGATAAATAGAGTTATATTAAATGAAAGATCATATTTCGGAAGAGGTGCAAGGAAAAAAGCATTGGACGAACTTAAAGAACGCGAATTAAAGAGAATATTAATTGTTACCGATCACAATTTAGTAAGAGAAGGCATAGTAGATATGGTAACAAAGAATTTTGATCGGACTACAGGTATATCATATCTTGTATTTGACAATGTAAAAGAAAATCCAACGTCATCAATAATAAAAGAGGGAGTGGAAGTAGCTAAACATCATGGTAGTGATGCAATTGTTGCCATAGGTGGTGGTAGTACAATTGATACTGCAAAGGCTATAGGTATAATTTTAACTAATCCAGAATTTGAAAATGTTATAAGTTTAGAAAATAGTAGTACAAAAAATAAATCACTACCAATAATAGCTATACCAACAACTTCTGGAACAGCAGCAGAAGTTACAATAAATTACGTAATTACTGATGAAAAGAGAGTAAAAAAAATGGTATGCATAGATCCAAATGACATCCCATCAGTAGCGATAATTGACCCAGATTTAATGGAAAAAATGCCAACTACAATAGCTGCAACAACGGGTATGGATGCACTAACACATGCCATAGAAGGGTATATTACAAAAAATGCTTGGCTAATACCTGATATGTTTCACATAAATGCTATGTCAATTATATATAAAAATCTAGAAAAAGCAGTAGTGAACAAGGAGCCAAAGGCAATAGAAAAGATAGCTTATGCACAGTATATTGCCGGCATGGGATTTTCAAATGTAGGATTAGGAATAACACATTCATTGGCACATTCTTTAGGAGCATATTATGACACTCCACATGGACTTGCAAATGCCATACTTTTACCACATGTTCTAAAGTTTAATGGTGAAGAATGTCCAGAACTAGTTAGAAATATAGGAAATGCATTTGGATTAGATATGAAAAACTTAAGTGATAATGAAATTATTGATAAGGTAGTAGATGCAATTAAACAACTAGAGGAAAAAATAGGCATACCTAAAAATTTAGAAGAAATAGGTATTTCAAAGGAAATGATTCCAACTTTAGCTAAACAAGCAATAAATGATGTTTGCACATCAGGAAATCCAAGAGAAACTACTATCAAAGATTTAGTAGATATATATGAAAAAGCATATAAATGAGAGGTGACAGTAAATGCTAAAAGCAAAAGTAAGTTATAGTATAGATAATGATAGCTTTCATGCTGGTGAAAGTGTTTCAAAAGAAATAAGCAAAAATCTAAAAAATCAAAACATTACATTTGTATATTTTTCAGAAAAAGATGATCCAGAAGAGATAATAAGTGGTTTACGTGAAAATATAAAAGGTAACATAATTGGTTGTACAAGTAGTAAAGGAATAATAGTACCCGATGGATATATTACATCTGATAAAGGCTATGTAGGTGCAATGTCTTTTGATGACAAAAATATGTCTATTGGAGTAGCCTGCCATGAATCAGGAAAGGATCCAAGAAATATAGGAAGAAAAGTTGCAATAGCAGCTGTTGAAAATGCAAAAACAACTAGAGCACCAGCATATTTTTATATGATCGCTAGTCCCAAAGAAGAAGAAGAATACCTAATGGGAATACAAGATGTAATAGGAAGAGTTCCAATGTTTGGAGGTAGTGCCTCAGATGATGAAATAGATGGGAATTGGAAAATAATATGTAATGATAAAGCAATTTCTGATGGCTTAGCAGTAGCATTTTTCTACACTGACAATGAGATAGTAACAAAATTTACTGGAGCATATAGGGAAACAAATAATATAGGGCTAATAACAGAAGTAAAGAATGACAGGACCTTAGTTAGTATAGATGGCATTTCAGCTCTAAGAAAATATGCAAATTGGATAAATGTTTCTCCAAATAGTCTGAAAGATAAAAGTCTATTAAAAGCTTCTACAACAAAACCGTTGGGTATAAAAGATCCACTAGGAAATCTTACAATTATTAGACACCCAATGTTTGGAAATGATATGGGAACTAAAACAACTTCCGATGACACCATAACATTGGGAAATAAAGTTGTACCAGGAACAGCAATAATTCAACTAGAATCAACTGTGGATGAATTGATTGATTCAACAGGAGAAACATTAAAAGAGTTAAGAAGAACAATATATACAGAACCAGCAGCATATATTCTAATTCATTGTAGTGGAAGAAAGTTAGCCATTGGTGATAGAATAGATGAGGTATATAAGCAAATTATCAAAGAAGCAAAAGGGATTCCATTTATCATGCCATTTACATTTGGAGAATATGGTTATGATGAACACTCAAGTAATATATGTGGTGGATTAATGCTATCATTCACAGCTTTTGGTCAAGATTAAACAGATATATTAGTACAACAAATTAGCATTTTAACAAAATAGATCCATACCAAAATATTTAAGTCCTAGTGTTATTATTACGACGTAAAAACACTATTATAGACAAAATATATAAATTATAAATGATCAGTACACAAGAAACTGATCATTTTTTATCTTATAGGAAAGTTTAAAGTAAGAAAAGAAATAAAAAATAGGTAAAATAAAAATATCAAGCATGCAAAAAGCATCTTGGAGTTTTAAGAAAAATGATTTTGACTTATTAAAGCAAACTTTAAATAAGCAAAATACTAATATTTTATCATTATATGAAAACCTTTATTAAAACATTATTAGAATTTCTACCACATATTAAAAATACTTTTAATAATAGTTATCATAATGGTTTTATTGAAGGTAATAATAACTTTATTAAAGTAATTAAGAGAATAGCATTTGGATTCAGATCTTTTAGAATATTTAAAGCTAGAATAATGATATGCAAAGGATTAATTAAAATTAAAAAAATAGCTAATGCATAATTGCATCAGCTACATAAATAATTATCACTTTTTTGTGTCTAGACACTATTTGATAATTATCCTATTAAGTACTATTCTTTATTTAAAAAATATAATTAAATTAGAAATTATCGTATTACACTATTTATGCATATTTCCTTCAATATCAACAAATATTGGACCGCTAGCTAAATAAAAGTCACCACTAATTACACTAACAATATTTTTAAATCCGATATTTTTATTTATACTTATATCATTCATATTCATTGCCGAATATTCAATATCTGCCATTCCAACAGTTCCATCTTCATTTATAAAGTATAAACCATTACATCCACCTTGACCATAAGGAATAACATAAAAGCTTAAAACTTTATCAGCAACATCAAAATTTCCATACTTACTATTAATATTATCATTGTGATACTTGACATATAATTTTCCATCAGAACTTAATGAAACAGTATAACCACCCTCTACACAACTATTAACATATTGACCACTACTGTATGAGTCATTAAACTTTGAACGCTCACTCTTCATCTTATTTGCAAAATTTGAATAACTAACAGCAGGATCAGATGACTTATTTTCATCTTTTTCATCAGAACCAGATGATTTACTTTCACTTTTTCCAGTTGTTTCTTTAGGATTAACAGAGGAGCTATCAATAATACATTTATCCTGCTTTTTAAAGCACTTGTCATATACAATAAATGCAGAAAGTCCTAACACCAACAAAACCAAAAATGTAATCAAAAATTTTAACCCTGAGTTTTTATTTTCCTTCACTATTATCACCTCAAAAAAATTATATCATTATTTCAATATATTTTCATTTAAAAAAACACTATTAATATGTAAAGAAATGTCAAATTCATTAAAGCAAAAATAATGTTGTTAAAAAACGACATTATTTTTAAGCACTATATATCAAATTAGCTAATTTTATTATTTATAAAAACTTCGATTCTTGAAATAACCCAGTACATAAAATATGAAATAAGACCTAAAATAACAACACTAGTAATAACTAAATTAATATTAAAAACTTGTGATCCATACATTATTAAGTAGCCAAGCCCTTTTTTTGATACTAGCAACTCACCCATAATAACCCCAATTAAGCACATTGAAATATTTACTTTTAAAGTATTAATAATAATACCATAGTTACTAGGAAGAACAGCTTTTACAAAAGTTTTCCATTTATTGGCTCCAAATGATTTTAAAAGAGTTATATAGCTTTTATTCGTTTCAATAAATCCATTATATATATTTATTATAGTAACAAATGTACTGATTAATAGTGCCATGAATATAATAGAATTTATACTGGCCCCAACCCAAATAATTATTAAAGGACCAAGAGCAACTTTAGGTAATGAGTTTAGAACAGTTAAATATGGATCTATAACTTTAGAAAAAAGTCTACTATACCAAAGAAGAATTGAAACTATTAATCCTAAAATCATTGAAATGAAGAAACTAATTAAAACTTCATAAAGTGTAATCCATGTATGTGCAAATAAACTTCCATCGTTGAATAACTTTATACATGTATTAAAAACATTTTTGGGCGAAGAAAATAGAAAAGTATTAATAAGACCAAAATCAGCAGCCAATTGCCATAGTATTA
>OIYS01001706.1_pt1 | contig 10446 bp, 8 predicted proteins | sample 1588271 | NCBI WGS metagenome assembly OIYS01 (sample SAMN03283286) | human gut metagenome | biome: human-associated habitat; material: feces | host: Homo sapiens | place: Peru | collected 2012
CATGCACGAGTACGCCTTTATAGGGCGCTCCAACGTAGGCAAGTCCTCGCTGATAAATATGCTCACGGGCAATCGTTCACTGGCCATGACCTCCGCCATCCGGCCGATGGCCATGCTGCTGCTGATTTCCATTCTGCTGTACCTGGTTCCCGGTCAGGCAAAGCTGCCGCTGCGGCCGGAAAACGATCTGCCGGTATCCGCCCGGGCTATGAGCCGGGGTTGGATCCGGGGGGCGGTGATCTTGGGAGCCTACCTGTTTGCCTCTGCCCTGATGACGAAATCCGTATCCTTTCTGGTAGACCGGCAGCTGGCGGGAGGCAGCGCCTCCTTCGGCTACAACCTGCTGGTGGGACTGAATCAGGAGTCCTTCGGCGGCTGGAACCAGGCGGACGCGGATTATCTGTACGACGCGCTGGCGCAGACCGGCAGCGCCCAGCTGGCTCAGGCCGCCTGCCGGGATCTGGCTATGCAGCGGCTGAAAGCTCCGCTGCCCAGCCTTCTGAATCTGTTCTTCCATAAGTACAGCGTCCTCTGGGCCAACGACGACTATGGCTCCACCTGGAATTTGCTCTTCATGGATCAGCAGGGCACTCTGACCCAGGCAAGGCAGACCTTCCTCTATGCTGCCCGGAACCTCAACAACTACATTTATCTGACGGCGGTGGCCTTCTCCGCCCTGGGAGTGTTTCTCACCATCCACCGCCGGGGCACCTGGGCCTATGTGCCCGTAACCCTGTTCCTGGGGACGGTTGCCATGCACCTGCTGGTGGAAAACCAGAACCGGTATCATTTCCACGCTCTGTATCTCTTCGCCCTGCTGGCGGCGGTGGGACTGCACCTGCTCTACGAGGAATGCGACGACTACCTGGTTCGGGGCCGGGCGGCCAGAACTCGGGCTTTGGAGGAAAAGCAGGCGGAGACCGCGGCCATGGCGCGGATTGAGGAAGCCCAGCAATACTGCGCCCAGCTTCAGCAGCAGAAAATGGAGGGTCAGTTCGACATGGATTCCGCGCTGAAATCCGGTCATGTCCGGGTGTCCGTCTCCGAAGCGGTGGAAAAGGAGCCGGAGAAGCAGGCGGAGACCCTTCCGGACAAAGAGCCGGAAAACGTGGGATAAGGAGAGCCTATGGAAAAGCTGCAAAAGATTCTCATCGGAGCCATGGTGTTCTTCTTCCTGCTGGGGGCGGCGGCACTGATTCTGCTTCTCCGGCCGGAGCATGAGGCCGCGGCGGCGGAAACCCAGCCCCAGCAAACCCTGACCCAGTCCCTTTGGCGGTATCCGGACAATCTTCGGCTGGGGGAAGCCCTGACAAGTCGGACTTTCACCACGCCGGAGGGGCAGACCACCAATCTTTCTCCTTATTTGGGGGAGCAGGGAACCCTTTGCATGTATTGGGGCAGCTGGTGCGGCTACTGCGAAAAGCAGGTGGAGCTGCTGCTTCCTCTGACCCAAAAGCTGGAAGACCGGGGCGTGAAGGTGCTGCTCATCGACAAAATGGATCCGGAGAAGGAGAGCCTGGAAGCGGCAAAAGCCGCCCTTTCCGAAAAAGAAATTCCCTTCGACTGGATCATCGACTCGGACTTGTCGGTGTACCGGGAACTGGGAATGCACATCATTCCCACTACCTTCTTTTTAGACAGCACCGGACGGGTGCGGCTGTGCCGGCCGGGAACCATCCGGTCTGAGGCAGAGCTGGAGGCTCAGCTGGACTACCTGAAAAACGGCGCCGCCGCCGGAACGGAAAGCTTTCTCCGGCAGAATCTTCTGAATGCCGAGGGCGGCCTGCAGATGCACGTCTATGAAAGCGGCGGGGCTTCTCCCGACGGTCAGGATGTGCTGGCCGAGAGCCAGGGGCTTCTGATGGCCTACGCCGCCAAAACCGGAAACCGGGAACTGTTTTGGCAGGCCTATGGCTATGCCAAAGTCCACCTGAATCAGGGAGGTCTGCTGGCCTGGTACGCATCCGGCGAGGAAAGGGGGCAGGTCAATGCCCTGCTGGACGATCTGCGGGTGCTGAAAAGCCTGAAGGCCATGGGGGGCTACACCGAGGATGTTATGTCCCGGGCCATTGCCATTGCCGCGGGAAACCGGGATGAAGATGGAAATCTGGTGGATTTTTACAGCTTTTCCGATGGAAGCCGGGCAAACCGGCTGACCATGTGCTACTGCGACTGGCAGGCTTTGGAAATTATTCGCCCGTTGGTTCCCGGCTTCGGCGACAGCCTGACCCAGGCAGAGGAAATTTTGGAGGGAGCCTATTTGGGGGACGATTTTCCTTTCTATGCCAACTACTATGACTATGAAACGAAGACCTATGACGACGGCTCCCTGAATATGGCCGAGGCCATGCTGACCCTGCTTCACCAGGCACAGGCCGGGCATCTGAAGCCGGCCTCCCTGAGCTGGCTCCAAGCCCAGATGGCAGGGGATGGGATTTATGCCCGGTATGATATCCGGGGCAATGTGGTGCCCGGAGGCGACTATGCGTCCGCCGCCGTCTATGCCATTGTGGGCTTGATTGCCCAGGAAGCAGGGGACGACCAGCTTCTGACCCAGGCGGTGAGCCGGATGGAGTCCTTCCGGTGTTTCCAGGCGGACAGCCCCCTGAATGGGGCCTTTGCCGACAGCCTGGAAGATGTGAATGCCTTCGACCAATGCCTGGCTCTGGTGCTCTACGCCGGAATGAATTCTCAGGACACATAAAGGAGAAGCCTATGCTCTACAATTCCTTGCAATTTCTGCTGTTCTTCCCGGCGGCGGTGCTGGTGTACTATCTGACCCCGGCGAAGGGGCGATATCTCATGCTGGGGCTCATCAGCTACGGCTTTTACATGTGCTTTCGGCCTGTGTACGCCCTGCTGCTTTTCGGGGTGACGCTCGTGACCTACCTGGCGGGGCTTGCCATCGGCAAACGTCGGCAGAAGGACAATGCCGGAAAGCATCCGGGCCTTCTCTGGCTGGTGCTGGGACTGGTGCTGTGTCTGGGGTGCCTGTTCGTATTCAAATACTATTCCTTCTTCGTGGGGGATGTGCTCCGGGGCATTCAGGCGGTGTTCCCGGAGTGGGGTGTGACCAGTCCGGCTCTGAAGCTGGCTCTGCCTGTGGGAATTTCCTTCTTTACCTTCCAATCCCTTGGCTATGTGTTTGACGTTTATAGCGGCAAGCTGGAAGCGGAGCGGAATTTCTTCCGGTATGCGGCCTTCGTGTCCTTCTTTCCCCTGCTGTGCGCCGGGCCTATCGAGCGGGCGGGGCGGATGCTCCCTCAGCTGGCAAATCCGGAAAAGCCCAGTGCCCACCGGATGAAGCGGGGGCTGTACCGGATGCTCTGGGGGTATTTCCAGAAGCTGGTGATCTCCGACCGGTGCGCCATTGCGGTGAGCCAGGTTTTCGGCAGCTATGAAGCCTACGCCGGGTTCCAGCTGGTGACGGCGGCGGTGCTCTTCGCCTTCCAGATTTACGGAGACTTCGCCGGCTACTCCAATCTCGCCATCGGCGCGGCGGAGGTCATGGGTTTCCGGGTGGCGGACAATTTCAACACCCCCTATTTCTCCCGCTCCATCGGGGAATTCTGGCGCAGGTGGCACATTTCCCTGTCCACCTGGTTCCGGGATTACCTCTATTTTCCCCTGGGCGGCAGCCGTTGCAGCCGAGCCAAACACTACCGGAACCTGATGATCGTGTTTCTCGTCAGCGGCCTGTGGCACGGAGCCGGGTGGACATTTCTCATCTGGGGCGGGCTGAACGGCCTGTTTCAGGTGGTGGGCGCCCAGACCCTTCCTGCCCGGAAGCGGCTTCGGCAGCTTCTGCGCATCCGGGAGGATTCTTTGGGCTATACGGTTTTTCAGATGCTTGTGACCTTCTGCCTGGTGGACATCACCTGGATTTTCTTCAACGCCGCCGATGTGCGCACGGCCTTCGGCTTCCTTGGCCGGATGGTGAGCACCCTGTCTCTGGGGAATCTCTTCGGCGGGGCGCTGTTCCAGCTGGGGCTTTCCAGTGTGGAAATGCACATCCTCTTTGTGGCGCTGGTTGCCCAATTCGCCGTCAGCCTGTGCAATTACCGGGGAATTGCTCTGCGGGATGTGCTGGGCCGTCAGGGGTTCCTGGTGCAGGATGCGGTGGCGCTGGTGGGAATCTTCACGGTGCTGATTTTCGGCATCTACGGCCCGGCCTATGATGCGGCGGCCTTCATTTATATGAATTTTTAGGAAGGAGTGGCGATTGCAGTGCGAAAATGGAAAATAGCGCTTCGGACGCTGCTGTTTCTCCTGCTGCTTGGCAGTACATTTTATGTAGTGGACAAGACCTTACAATTCAAATATGATGATGGCATAACGCCAATCGAGGATTTCTATGTGTACCCGAAGGACAGCATTGATGTGCTGCTTCTGGGAAGCTCTCACATGGGCGTCAACATTGATACCACGATTCTGTGCAATCAGTACGGCATCGCAAGCTATAAAATGTGGGGGGATACGCAGCCTATCTGGATTTCCTACCACCATCTGGTGGAGGCACTGAAAACCCAGCATCCCAAGGTGGTGGTGCTGGAAGCCCTGGGCCTTTCCCATGGAATCGATTATTCTGGCTATACCAATTCGGTTAAAAATACCATGGGACTGCGGTGGTCGATGAATAAGGTGCAGGCAATTCTTGCGTCCTATGAGCCGGAGGATTACGAAAGCGCCTTTTTCCCTCTGGCACAGTATCATGGCAGATACGCGGAGCTGAATGAAAAGGATTTTTCCTATTATTTTTGGGATCGTCCCTATTCAGAGCACAATACCCGGGACTGGAACATTATCTGCCCTATGGATGCGCCTTCCACGACCCAGGAAAAATTGCCGATAGGGGAGAAACAGTTAAAATACTTCAAGAAGATCGTGTATCTTTGCCAAAAGAACCAGATTCCGCTGATGATACTGACCTCCCCATACACGGCGCCGGAGGATGAGCGGGCAAGACTGAATTCTGCCAATGAGTATCTGGAGCAGGAGGGAATTCCCAATCTGGACTGTCTGACGAATTATGAGGCCTATGGTTTCGACTTTTCCACCGATTTCGGCGACAATGCCGGTCACCTGAACAGCACCGGCTGCGCCAAGCTGACTGCCATTCTGGGGCAGTACCTCAAGGACAATTACGATCTGCCTGACCGCACCGGCGACCCCCTCTTCGCCTATGCCACCCCTCAGGACGCGCAGTTCCTTCTGGGCAAGACCTTTACCGGCGACGGCCAGACCGAATTTCTGGATACCGGGAAAAAGCTCTATAGCGGCAGTCAGGATTATACCATTTTCACCCGGTTTGCCACCCGGTGTGACAGCAGCGAGAAGGTGCTCTTCTCCTGCTTCAGCGAAACCGAGCCTTACCGAGGGCTGCTGGTTCGATTGGCGGAGGACAATCAGCTGGATGTGGTGGTTGGCGGCAACTACTATACCAAGCTGGCCCTGCCGGAGAAGGAATGGGCCACCCTGGCCATTACCAAGCAGGGCGATCAGTATACCTTCTATCTGGAAGGAGCCCAGGTTGGTTCTGCCCAAAGTTCCTGTGAAAATTATGCCGGAACCCTTCTTCTGGGCTGTGAGCGGATGGCGAACAACACCCTGGGACGGCTCAGCGCAGTGGAAATCGACCGGTTCGAGCTCTACGACAACGCCAAATCTCCGGCAGAGTGCCTTTCCTGGACGGAAGAAAACCGGGTGAACCCCAGCCGGGAGCAGATTTTGGAGGGCTGGAAGGCATCCTATGCCGGAATCGAAGCTTATACCCTGGATGCGCCTTTCCGGGGTGACGGGGAGACCTGCGTGGATACCGGTGTGCGGCTGTATGCTGACCCGGCGGCAGACTGGCATCTGACGGCGGATTTGCTGCTGGATGACCGGGACGGCACTTTCCTCTCCTGCTTCAATGAGGAAGAGGGAGCCTACCGGGGGCTTCTGGTGCGAAAGGCCGGGAACATGCTGTCTGTCCAGGTGGGGGAGGGAGCCGTATTCAGTACCCTGGTCTTTGACGGCGCTCACAACACCCTGGATATCGAAAAGACCGGCGACAGCTACTCGGTCACCTTCAACGGTACCCTTTTGGGCACGGCGGACAGCGAAGCTTCGCCCTATTACGGCAGCCTGCTGGTGGGTGCGGAACGGGATTACGACTTAGAGCCCTTCCGGCAGTCGAATCTGACGGTCTGGAGCCTGAAAGTGGAATAAAAACAATTTCCCCGTGGGGCTTTCGGCTCCACGGGGAAATTGCTGCGGGGAAAATGGATATTTGAAAAATGGAAGAATCAAAATTGCTTTGAGTTAGCAATTGCTAACCATGCCTATATAATAGCTGACTTTATCCCCTTTGTCAATACCTTTTTTCTCCATTGGCACTTGACAACCGGGGAAATATGGATTATCATTGCGGTTAGAGAATGCTAACTCTGGACTGAGTGACGAAAGAAGGAACTGTCAATGGGAAACGTAATTATGATTGCAATCCTGCTGGTGATGGTTGTGCTGGCCGTGAACAGCGGCAGAAAGCATTTTAAGGGCAGCGGCGGCTGCTGCGGCGGCGGTGGGGAGGAACGACCCCACAAGAAGCTGGAGGCGCCTGCCGTCGGTCAGCGGGTGCTGAGCGTGGAAGGAATGCACTGCGAGAGCTGCCAGGCACGGATCGAGAAGGCCATCGACCGTCTGGACGGAGTGGTCTGCAAGACCAACCTGCACAAGAAGACCGCAACCGTAACCTACAGCCAGCCGGTTTCTGATGATACCCTGAAGGAGATTGTGGAGAAACTGGGCTACCGGGTCACGGAGATTCACTGAGCGAAAACGTCAGCCCCCCCCCGGAGGGATATCCCTCCGGGGGCTTTGCGCGGCTGGTTGAGGCTGTTACTGGTGTGGCAATGGCATGGTGTTTCGACAGCTTGAGGCGCGGGGGTTCCCTGCGCCTTTTTATGCCATAAATTCTTCATATTATCCGAGCACTTCCGAAATACGAATAATAGCAATCCGAAGTATTTTGACCCGCTTCCGGCGATGCGGCCGGGGGATACTTAAGGGGGCGGCTTTTCGGCAGCGCCCCTTAAGCCGGTTTCTTATCAATTTTCTTGCCGGAACAAGAAAATTGCCTCCGGAGGAACCAGAGCCGAAAGATTCTGTGAGTCTTGGAACATAAGGACGCAATTCACGGGCCGATGAGGGCATCGGCCCCTACGAGTTCTGATATGGCTCTCGAAAGAACCGGGGGATAACATAATCTTATACCATTTCCTCCGGGTGGAAGACCTCGTCGAATTTTTCCGCCGTCAGAAAGCCCAGGGCGACGCAGGCTTCTTTCAGGGTAATGTTCTCGGCAAAGGCCTTCTTCGCGGTTTTTGCCGCGTTTTCATAGCCGATGTAGGGATTCAGTGCGGTGACCAGCATGAGAGAATTGCGCAGATTGGCGTTCATCTTCTCCTGATTGGCGGTGATACCCGCCACGCACCGCTCCCGGAAGGCGGTCATGGATTCCGCCAGAAGCCGGGCAGACTGGAGAAAATTGTAAATGAGCACCGGCATGAACACATTCAGCTGGAAATTGCCCTGGCTGGCCGCCAGGGACACGGCGGTGTCGTTGCCCATGACCTGGACGGCTACCATGGTCGTCTGCTCGCACTGGGTGGGATTCACCTTGCCGGGCATAATGGAAGAGCCGGGCTCGTTGGCGGGAATGGTGATCTCTCCCAGACCCAGCCGGGGGCCAGAAGCCAGCCAGCGGACATCGTTGGCGATCTTCATCAGATCGCAGGCCAGTGCCTTCAGAGCCCCGTGGGCGAAGACCAGCTCGTCCTTGGAGGTCAGGGCGTGGAACTTGTTGGGAGCGGTGCGGAAGGGCTTGCCGGTGAGGATGGTCAGCGCCTCGGCGGCGGCCTGGTCGAAGCCCGCCGGGGCGTTCAGCCCGGTGCCCACGGCAGTGCCGCCCAGCGCCAGCTCATGGAGCGGCGGCAGCGCCCGCTTCAGAAGCTCCCGATCCTGCTCCAAACTAGCACGCCAGCCGGAAATCTCCTGGGAGAAGGAAATGGGGGTGGCGTCCTGCAAATGGGTGCGGCCGCACTTGATGATTCCCCGGTTTTCCGCCTCCAGCCGCTCGAACTCCGCAATGAGCCGCTCCAGGGCGGGAATCACCTGATCCTCGATGGCCAGCACCGCGGCGATGTGCATGGCGGTGGGGAAGGTATCGTTGGAGGACTGGGACATATTCACGTCGTCGTTGGGGTGCAGCAGATTTTTTCCCAGATGGACGTTTCCCATGTGGGCGATGACCTCGTTGGCGTTCATATTGGACTGGGTGCCGGAGCCGGTCTGCCAGACAACCAATGGGAACTGGTCGTAGCAGTGCCCGGCGATGATCTCCTCGCAGGCCTTCGAAATGGCGGATAGCTTCTCGTCCGTCATTTTCTCCGGACGGATGGCGGCGTTGGCCATGGCCGCCGCCTTTTTAAGTAATCCGAAGGCCCGGATGATCTCCTTGGGCATGGTTTCCAGGCCTACGCCGATGGGGAAGTTCTCCACGCTGCGCTGGGTCTGAGCCCCCCAGAATTTGTCTGCGGGTACCCGAACCTCACCCATGGAATCGTGTTCAATGCGGTATTCCATTGTTAGCCTCCTTAGTTTACATAATTTGTGTGAGAATGGGCATGAGCACCGCGGTAAGCAGTCCGGCTACCACCAGGGAAAGACTGCTGGCTGCCCCGGTCAGCTGGCTCAGCTCGTTGGCCTTGGCGGTGCCGATGACGTGGGCGGCGGTGCCGAAGGCAACGCCCTGGGCCACCGGATCCTCAATTTTGAAAAGTTTACATAACACAGGCCCCAGCATGTTTCCGCCGATGCCGGTGACGATAATCACCGCGGTGGTCAAGCCTGCCATGCCGCCGAACAGCTCACTGAGGGACACGCCGATGGCGGTGGTCACCGACTTGGGAAGCAGGGACACGATCAGCTCCTGGTCAAATTCCAGCAGAAGACCCAGCACCAGGATGGTGCCCATGCAGGCCACGGAACCGGCAATCACCCCCGCCAGAATCGCCTTCAGATTCCTGCGCAGCACACGGAACTGTTCATACATGGGGATCGCCAGGCAAATGGTTGCCGGGGTCATCAGCCAGGACAGCCGCACCATTCCGGCGGTGTAGCCCGCCGGATTCATGCCGGTGGCCAGAAGAACCGCCACCACCAGAATCATGCCGATCAGCGTTGGGTTAAAAATGGGGTTTTTCCACTTTTCCTGGGCCATCCGTCCGATTTGAAAGGCCAGAAGTGTGAGAACCATGGGAAATAGATCAATGCTCTCCAGAAGCGCCATTGGGCTTTTCCTCCTTTCCCATCATCGCCTGGGTGGCGCGTCCCGCAATGCCGAAGGTCAGGACTGTGCTCAGCAGCGTCAGCGCCAGAATGGGGATCAGCGCGCCCCGGATGGCCTCCCAGTTGTCCAGAATCCCCACCGCCGGGGAGACGAAGAGGATGGGCAGAATGGAAATGAGGAAGCCGCCCGCGTCCTTTACCTGCTCCAGCTTGACCAGGCCGGTGTTCAAAGCGGCGAACAGCAGCACCAGCCCGTAGACCGAGGCGGGAATGGGCAGGGGAACCAGCCGCTGCAGCAGCTCCCCCGCCAGAGTAAATGCGAGAATTCTCAAAAATTGGGTCAGATATTTCATAGTTACCTCTACATAGAAAGGCTGCTAAGGGTATCCCGGCAGGGGGACACCCTTAACAGCAATTTTCCTTATTTGTTTTTCAGCAGATCCCGGATTTCCATGAGCAGCTTTTCCTGGGCGGTAGGCTGGGGAGGGGCGGCAGGGGCCGGGGTCTCCTTCTTTTTGCCAACCTCGGAGAGCTTGTTCAGCCCCTTGACCAGGAAGAACACCACCAGCGCCAGAATCAGGAAGTTGATGACGGCGGAAATAAAGTTTCCGTAGTTCAGGGTGTTCTCGATGACCCGGCCGTTTTCGTCCAGGGTCTCGGCGAAGAGCCGGGGGAGGGTCAGCTTCATCTCGGAAAAGTCCACGCCGCCGATGAAGATGGAGACGATCGGCATGATGATGTCATCCGTCAGGCTCTTGGTGATGCCGGAGAAGGCCGCGCCGATGATGGTGCCGACGGCCAGGGCCATGGCATTGCCCTTGACGGCAAAGGCCACAAATTCGTCCCACCACTTGGGCTTATTTACCTTGTCCATTTCCGTTTCTCCCTTTCCGCTCGGAATTTCCCGGCGGCGCGCCGCCGGGATGGCTGTTTACTTCTTCTCGATGATCTCCATGCCGCCCAGATACTTACGCAGGGCCTCGGGAATGACGACGGAGCCGTCGGCACGCTGGTTCTGCTCCACCAGGGCAGGGAAGATACGGGAGGTGGCCAGGCCGGAGCCGTTCAGGGTGTGGACGAACTCGGGCTTGCCGGTGGCTTCCCGGCGGAAACGGA
>OIYS01001709.1_pt1 | contig 10437 bp, 14 predicted proteins | sample 1588271 | NCBI WGS metagenome assembly OIYS01 (sample SAMN03283286) | human gut metagenome | biome: human-associated habitat; material: feces | host: Homo sapiens | place: Peru | collected 2012
GTCAACGCTCCTCACGCTCCCGGCTGCGGCGCTTGGGCGGGTGTTCCCGCACCTTGTCCAGCGGCTTTTCTGACCGGGGCGGCACAGGCAGATTGTTGATGATGCCGTCGATCATGTTCCCGTTCTGCTCCATCGCAAGCTCGGCGTTCTTGTTGGGATTGTGTTCCTGCTCCATAAATGTCCTCCTATCTGTCGCCCCGGTCAGGGGCATTTTTCTTTGGGGCGGATTGCCCACGGTCAGCCTCGGCCTGCTTTGCGGCATCCTGCATCTGCTGGGAAATGGGGCGCTTACTTTCTTTATAGGCACGGTTGGCCTGCTGGCGCTCTACACCACGGGCAGCAGCGGCAAGCTGCTCTGGCGTGATATGCTCCTTGGGAACATAGCTGCCAAAGTCCGGGTAAAACCATGTCAGCCGCTTCTGTTCCGGGACACGCTTTGCATCCTCCCATGCTCCGACGATCTTCGCCTGCGCGTCCATTTCACGGCGAATATCCGGGTTATGCCGGGACGGGCGCAACTCATAATCCGCCACCTCACAGGGTAGGAGCGGCTGGGCATAATCGATCTCGCCCCACGCCCGGAACGCCTCGCCCTCTACGCGCCACCGCTCCGGGTAAATCGTCATTTCCACAACGCCGTTAAAACGGCTGTTGGGATATGTGCCCACATCGATGGGACGCTGGGTAGAGTAGTATTTATAGGTTCCCTGTTCCGGGGGCTGCTCGATCCGCTCTACATAATAGCGCCGCTGGTAGTCCTCGGCGCGATTTTTAAGGTCAGACTCCGCCAGCCTTGCATCGTCGCAGTAATGCCCCCAAAAGTAGTTGCGCTCCCCATCACGCATATTGAACTGCCATGTTACATAGGGATCGGGCGCTTTCGGATTTTCGCCCAGCACAAAACCGCACTCATTGTCAAAAGCAATCACACGGCGGATCGCATAGCCTTGATTGATCTCCACAGTTTTACCTCCTCACCGTGATACATCTTTCTCCGCTCGTTTTGCAAAGGGCTGGAGCTGATAGGGGCTTTTGCCGTCCTCCGGGCGCAGGAAGTCCAGCCTTGCAGCGGCACGGATGGCGTTCTGGTTGAGCTGCCGCTGCCATGCCCCTTGGCTGGGCGCCCATTTGAAGCCCTCGCTTTTGAGCGCCTGCCGGGTATCGGCATCCGGCTTATCCGCAAAAATGAGCTGCAAGCGGTTCTCCGCCTCATTGACCTTGGCCTCCCCACTGGGGAATGTCCAGCCCACAAACTCCGCCTTGTGGCTCAGCTCCTCGATGCGCTGGCGCACACGGCGGATGTTGGCGTTATTGTTGGTGAGCAGATAGGACGGAAACGGAACGGGGTCTTTGCGCCAGTCTTGGGACATGGACGCCTTGACCTTTTCCACCTGCTCCGCCGTCAGCTCGGGGCAGTCCTCCAGCGTCTTGTGCTTGCGGTAGTAGGCATTGACCGCCTTCATCATGGACTGCTGAGACTCCATCCCCTCCAGCTTTTTCGTGAGCTTTTCCACGGCAAGGTCATCGTCGGCGCTGATACCGCCCCGGCCTGTGGAGCGGATCTTGTCCAGCAGCTTTTCAATTTCGGCGTACTCGCCGTAGTTGCGATCCCGGGCGGCGTTCTGCTTGGCCTTTTTCGCCACGGGGAAATTGCCGCCCCCGGTGATCAGAATGGACGGCACACGGGCGTCAATGGCGTTGCGCTCATTGAGGTTTTCCGCCAGCCTGCGGGCGTAGCGGTCAACAAGGGCGTCGATCTTATCATGGTACATGGGATCGACCTGCGCTTTCTGCTTCTCTGCCAGCGCATAGGCTTCATCCACCATCGCCCGGTAGCCCGCCGTGGCCGAGCCGGGGGCATAGTCGGAATAGCTGTTCATGTCCTTTGCCCGCTTTGCCGCCACCTCGCTGATCTCATAATATTTAGGCATAATTCCTCCTTTCAGCCGGGACTTCGGGACAAAATGTCCCAAAGCCCCAGCACTTGGATGTGGAAAGCATTTCTGCGAAAATAGGGGTGGACGGGAAAACATACCGCCCACCCCGAAAGCGCCCCGGAAAAGCCTTGTAAATGCAGGCATTTTCCGGGGCTATTTTTCCACACACCACCTCCGCTTGCGGCGCATATATACCCGCTTCTGCTCCCGCAGGGCAGTCCCGGCACAGGCCGGGGAGCAATAGCGCTGCCGCCCGTCCGGGAGAAAAGCTCTGCCGCATACCGGGCAAGGCCGGGTTTCCGTGATACGCTCCACGGTCAGCGACCTTTCCAGTACGGGATCAAGGGGCAGCACCGCCGCACGGAAATAGCGGCAATATGCCCCTGTCCAGCACTTGCCCAGCATATAGCAAGGAGCATCCAGCGTCAGGCAGCCAGCGTCCTTGTCATAGTTGGCGCACCACCGCTTCACAAGGGAGCGGATCGCCGCCTTTTCCTGCCGGGTCAGCTCACGGCTCATTTTTGCCCCCTGTCTTGGGCTTGAGCTGTTCCCGGTAGCAGAACACGCAGCCGATCCCATGCCAGTAGGGGCAGCCGTCGCAGCGGGAGCCTTTGGGCGGCAGGTTGGGCGGAGCACCCTTAAAGTAGCTTTTTTCTTTCATAAAGTCCTCATAGGGGCTGTTGGTAAATCTCATTCCTCGCCCTCGCTTTCCGTTTCGTCCTCGTCCTCCCAAGGCGGGGTATCGTTGTAATCGTCGCCGTAGTCCTCCGCAGCGTCGGCGGCCCGCTCCTTCTTGGGACGATAGATCTTGAAATACCAGCCAGCCACGCCGCCGATGACCGCCACGGCCAGCACCAGCAGGATCGTCCCGCCGCTGTTCTTGGGCTGCTCCGGCTCGGGGTCAGGCTCCGGCTCCACCACGGGCGCAGGCTCGGGAGCCTTGCCCTGGCACTCGCCCATATTCACGGCGCAGACGGTGCAATCTGTGTTGATAGCACCTACGGCGCATTTGTCGGCGCAGGAACACTCCGGCAGCTCACCGCCCGCCGCCTGCATCGCCGCCAGCAGGTCGGCCTCGTCCACCATGTTCAAAAAGTAGGTCTGGTACTGCTCGCTGTCCTCGTCGGTGGGCTTGTCATAGTCAATGACGATGTAAAAGGTGTTGCCGCCGCTGGTCTGCACCGTGATGAACTGCTTGTTGGTGGCCTTATCGTAGAGCAGGTCACGGGTCACAAGGTTGCCGTCCTCGGTGAAGCCCTCGCCGGGGTCAACGGTTTCGGCGGGCAGCGGCTCCACCGGGGCAAGGCCGTCCCATTCCTCACCGCCCCCAGCGTAGGCCGTGACCGCCATGCCGCACATCAAAACAGCGGCGCAGAGCGCCGCCGTCAGCTTCTTCATCCACTTGTTCATTCGCTGTCCTCCTTATCCGCAGACTTCGGGACATTCTGTCCCAAAGTGCCGCCGCTCTTGATGGTCTGAAGCAGCACGGGCAGGTCGGTGAGCGAAACGCTCATGCCGCGCACGATCTCCACGATCTCGCTGTTCTCGGCCTCCAGCTTTTTCTGCTCCAGCTCCTTGAGCCGTGCCTGCTGCTCGTTGATCTTGGCCGTGACCTTTTCAATCTCGGCCTGAATTTTTGCGCTTTTGGAGATAGCCATAAAAAACCTCCTGTCAAAATAGTTTTCCGTAGGCGTAGAAATGGGACTGCCAGTAGCTCGTGTTGAGGTTGGTGTAGCTGATGGGGTCGCCACAATGGAGCATCCAGCCGTCGCCCACATAAATGCCCACATGGGAAATCCCCGGCGTGTCATAAGTCCCCGTGAAAAATACCAAGTCGCCGGGTTTGGGGCTGCTCGTCCGGGTGGAGATGTTGTATAGCCCCTGCGCCCCCAGCCGCCCGAAGTCCCAGCCGCATTGGTTGTAAACATAGCTGACGAAGCCGGAGCAGTCAAAGGATGTGGATGGGCTGCTGCCGCCCCAAACATAGGGGTATCCCACATACTTTTCCGCCTCTTTTAGAATGGCGGCAAAGGTTTCATCGGCAAGGTAGTCCTCCGGGATCTCATGTGCCGGGGGCTTGTTGGTGTACTTGCCCACATAGGGCGAGGACGGGAACAGGTCGGGACGGTTGCCCAGCGTCGCCATGTATAAGGCATACCGGGACAGGGTTTCCTCGCCCATGAGGTAAACGGGCAGATGGGAGAGATTGAAGTTTTCCAGCGTCACGGTGCAGATGTAATAATCGTAATACACCCGGTAGGTGTCGCTGTGGGTATTGCCGTCCTCGTCCGTCCAAGTGTCTGTGTCCAAGTAATACCGCCGTTCCACCTCCACATCCTCGGTCAAAATGTACTGGCGGTCAAAGAACATTTGGAGCGTTCCCCGCACCTCGTCCAGCGTCCACGCGCCCTCATGGAGCGCGCAGACGATGGACAGCAGCACATAAGGATCATGTTCAATGGTGTCGAGGTCAAAATGGTATTCGTCATAATCGTGGGTACGGGTGTAGGTGTCGAGGTAGTGTTGCAGCTCGTCCTCCAGAGCGCAGTAGGCGGCCTCCGTCCCCAGCAGGTCAGCATCCTCGGCGGCATAGGTGGACGCGCCGATGGCTCCGGCCACGCCGTTGCCTACCGTCACCAGCGAGGACATACACGATTGCAGCACCACCAGCAGAAGAAACGCCGCCAGCAACAGGAGCAGCCCGCCGGGGTGTTCCTTGATGTAGGCGGACACCTTTTCCGTCAGCTTGCCCGTGACGGACGCCGTACCCTCGGCGGCCTTGGCGGTCTGCCGGGCAGCCTCCCGCGCCTGCTTTGCGTACTGGCGCTTGATCTTCTGCTTTTGCAGATACCGGGACACCGCGCCGCCCTCCTGCATTTCCGGGTGTTCCTCCACGGTCTTGCGGTAGTAATAATCCGCCGTGGCCTTGATGTGCTTGCTCTCGGCACGCTCCACGGCCTTTGCGGGGTGTTCCCGGATGGCCTTGCGGAGCTTGCGCCTGCCGAAGCGGTACACGGACTCCGCCGCCAGCTCGGAACGGTGTGCGCCCTCCGTGCCGACATTTTCATGCTCGACCTCATAGAGCTTGCCATGCACAAAGCCGTGGACGCCGTGTCCGGCGGTATGGGCAAGGCGCTTGACCGCACCGGGCTTTTTCGGCGGCTTCTGCTTTGCCAGCTTCTCCCGGGCGGCGTCCAGCTTCTCGCCCCGGCGCTCCATCCGCAGCTTGGACGCCGCCGTTTGCTCCTGCCGGCTTTTTCGCCGAAACTTGGACTTCGGGACATTTTGTCCCGAAGTGGGGTTACTCGTCTGTTCGCTCATGGGCAAGATCCTCCGGGCGGGTCGTCAGCAGGTCATAGATCTCTCCACGGGGGAAACGGTCTACAAACGGGATGGTGACATTTCCATAGAACAGCAGGCCCTCGCCGGAATTGGAGTGCGTGATGTAGGAGAGCTGATGCTCGGAAATGCCGAGCTGTTTTGCCAAGATCGCACGGTCGCTCTGCGCCTGCGACAGCAGCACCATGAAATCCGTGTTGTCCAGAATGTTCTCGATCTCCCGGCTGGCCAGCAGGTCTTTCACATTCTGCGTCAGCGCCGAGGGGACGCAGCCCTTTTTGCGGAGCATTTTCCAGACCGCCACAAAGTAGCTGGCCGTCAGCGGATCACGGAGCAGGATATGGAACTCGTCAAAGTAGCACCAAGTCGCCACGCCCTCGGCATGGTTGGCGTTCACCGCCGCCGTGACAAATTCGTTGGTGGTGTGCATGGCGATTTTGCGGAGGTTTTCACCCAAACCCTTTAAGACGATGCAGACCACACGGGAATTGAGGTCAACATTTGTGGGATGGTTGAAAAGGTTGAGAGAGCCTGTGCAGTAAAGCTCCAGCGCCGTCGCCACACGCCGCGCCTCCGGCTCGGGCTGGCGCAGCAGCTCCTCATACAGATCTTGCAGCAGCGGCGTTTTTGCCGTTTCCAGCCCCAGCGCCATTTCCCGGTACACCAGCCGCACACAGCGGTCAATGACGGTTTTCTCGATGGGCTGCAAGCCCTCCTTGCCGCCCACGATCAGCTCACACAGGGACAGCAGAAAATCCGCCTTCATGGAAAGCGGACTGTCCTCGTCGTTGATATTCATTTGTAAGTCCATAGGCGAAATGTGGTGCGGGCTGTCCGGGGCGATCTCAATGACCTGTCCGCCCAAGCGCCGCACCAGCGGGGCATATTCGCCCATCGGGTCAACCACGATGATGCGGTCATTGGTGGCGAGGAACACATTGATCAGCTCCCGCTTGGCGGCAAAGCTCTTGCCGCTGCCCGTAGAGCCGAGGTACATTCCGTTGGCGGATTTGAGCTTTTTGCGGTCAGCCATGATGACATTGTTGGAAAGGGCGTTCATGCCGTAGTAAAGCGCCTGCCCGTCCATACGAAGCTCCCGGGTCATAAAGGGAATGAAAATGGCCGTGGAGCTGGTAGTCATGCCCCGCTGGATCTCAATGCCGTTGTAACCGAGAGCCAGCGAGGACACAAAGCCCTGCTCCTGCTGCCAGTCCAGACGGCGCAGGGCGCAGTTGTATTTCTGCGCGATGCCGCTCACCGTGAACACATCGTTTTCAAGCCGCTGCCGGGTGGGAGCGAGGTTTACCACCGTAAAGGTCAGCAGGAACATTCGCTCGTTGCGGCTTTGCAGGTCGGAGAGCAGCTCGGCGGCGTCCTTGGAAAAGGTAATGAGGTCAGGCGGCAAAATCTCCATATCATACCCGGCACGGACAGCCTTTTTCTGTTCCTCCGCTTTCATGCGGCCTATGTCGGAGATCTTTCCCTTGATCGTCTTAATGGCCTTGAGCTGGTCTACCGTCTGAATGTGCATGGTGACGGTCAGCTCGGCGTCCAGCTCCAAAATCTCCGCCAGCAGCTTATCCGAAAGCTCCGACGCCATGATCTGCAAATAGGACGCCGCGCCCCACATCTGGCCGACACGGAAAGTCCGGCTCTGCCGAAAGTCGAAACTGTCCGGGGCGATGTAGTCCTTTGTCCCCATGCCCGTCTTGGGAATGTCTTTCCACGCAAAGCGGAACGGCTCACGCCCGCCGGGATGCATCTGCCCATGCAGCACCGCCAGCCGATCCCGGCCATCCAGCGGGCGGGACTGGACGCCCAGCCGTTTCAGATTGCCCATGACATCCGCCTCCACGCGCCCCAGCCGTGGACGCGCCTCCACCGCACCCTCGGCGGGCAGGCCAAAGGTGATGTACTTATACCGTTCAATGCCGTTGTTGCTCTTGGCGATCTGGCCTTTGAGCATTTCCACATACTCGCCCCGGATGCTGTTGAAGTCATCCTCCTGCGCCGGGATATTCACTTTGTAGCGGTTGGCGTTCCGGCTGCGGCGGTTGACAAAGGAAAGCTGGAACGGCAGAGAGCTGTCAAAATAATTCAGGCACGCGCTCCACCCGCTGATAATGGCAGTCTGATCCTCCGTGGACGCCACGGCATAATTGATGTCCTCATATTCCAGCGTCTTTGTGTAAAGCCCGCCGGGGATTTGACAGATCCCGTCCGGGTGCATGGCGATATAGGGAATGGTCTGCTGGGCGGACAGCGCCCGGTGCTTATTTGCGTTTTTCTGCTTTTTTGCTTTGCTCAATAGGCTCCTCCTTTCGCGCAAATGGGGCATAGATATTTTCCGTTCGGTACGGGCGGATGCCGGGGCGGGTAAACTTGACCCGGATGATGTTGCGGATCACCTTTTCAAAGGGTAGACCGTCCTTTTCGTACATCGCCAGCAGGAACGCCGGGAGCATGATCGCCAGCATAGCGAACAGCGCCCCGGTGTTGCCGATGGCCTGCCGGGTCAAAAGGTAGGTGGGAACGCCGATAGCCGCCCCAGCACCGAAACAAATAAGCTGCCGCTTGGTGAGGTTGAACGCGATCTTTGTCTTGATCTTGGAAAGGTCGTTCGGGACATTCACATAGGGCATCAGTCTGTCACCTCCAGTTTGGGACAATTTGTCCCAAAGTCCGGGATCGTCGGCTCCACCTCGTTGCCCCACACATCCCAGCCGGGAGAGGTCTGCCTTGCGAACAGCTCCACGCGGGGCAAATCGCCCATGAGGGCAACGATCTTATCACGGGTTTCGTCCGGCTTTTTGCTGTGGGCTTCGATGGGCGAAATGATAAACTGGTGAATGTCGGCGGCCTGCCGCTTGGGGTGTCCCTTGGTCGCCAGCAGGCAGATCTCGGCGTTCGCCCTCGTCCAGAAGCCCAGCCCATAAAACCAGCTATCCGCCTTTTTGTTCTTTTTGAGCCAGACGAACGCAACGGATTTATAGGTGAAGCCCCACGCACGGATAAGCCGCAGAGCCTCCGGGAGCTGGGGAAAGGTCGCCCACATGAAAAGGGCGCTGTCCTTGGCCGCAAGCTCGGCCACAGGCAGCGCACACAATTCATCAATGCTCATGGTGGGATAATGGTTTTCTGCCGCCCCCTGCACTTTCTTTGCGGAGTAGCGCCACGGGGGATCGGCGTAAATTATTTCGTAGGTTCCTGTCATCATTCTCCTTTCCCGCCAGATGCCACAGCCTCCCGCGCCCGCCGGATGCGCTCCGTGGCGGGGCCGTAAAAGGCCGGGGCGGTTTCAAAGCAGACGAAGCGGCGGCCTGCGTTCAGCGCAGCCACGGCAGTTGTGCCGGAGCCAGCGCAGATGTCCGCCACCACCTCGCCGGGGCGTGTGTAGGTGCGGATCAGGTACTCGCACAGGGCCACGGGCTTCTGCGTGGGATGTACGGTGGTTGTCACCGTGGGGAACGTCAGCACGTTCCCCGGAAAGCGCCGCCCATCGGACTCGCCGCTGGTGCGTTCAAACTTTCCGTAGTTGGGGCTGTTCCCGCTGCAACGGTGAATTTTCTTGTACGGCTTGCCCTGTTCAAACTGCGGAAAGTAGGCCGGGGACTTCTGGTAGAACACCAGAATATTCTCCGTCTTTTTCAGCGGAGCGCGGCGGGCATTGAGAAAACCCGTGCAGCGGCTTTTGTACCATACCCACTCATAACGGAGCATGGCGAGGTTGGACGCGCCCAGCACCTTGTCATAGGGACATTGTGCGAAAAACAGCACCGCGCCCTCCGGCTTGACGGCCCATTTCACCGCCTCCCACAGCTCCGGGAGCGGCAGCGGCACATCCCAAAAGTTCCGGGTCGTGCCGTAGGGCGGATCGGTCAGAAGCATATCCACGCTATGCTTCGGCAGGGAGCGCAGGCCCTCAATGCCGTCGGAGAGGTGCAGGCCCTCCGGGATCGGCTTCTGGCCACCGTGACCAGAAGCGGCGGTATCAGCGATAAGATCACCTTTCCTTTCTCAATGGGCGCTGAAGATGCTTTTGGAGATCGTCCCGGTTTTCATCAGCATGAAGCACAGAAGCACCGTATAGCCGATACAGCCCCAAATCGCGCCGATAGGATCTCCGCTTGTGGCGATCTCCTGAATGAGCACCGCATAGATCGCCACGCAGACGAGGATCAGCATACCCTGAAAGCCCACGGCAAACAGGGAGCGCAGATAATTCTGGCCCATCGCGCCAAGTTCCCGGTTGGAGAGCGTCGCCACGGGGATGGGGGCTAAACTGGTCAGCAGATATATCTCGATCATGCGGCCATATACGATCACGAAAATAAAAATGTTCAGCGCCAGCATGGTAAACTTAATGAGGAACGATTGCAGGAACAGGCCCAGCAGAGAGCCAAGCTCCATCGTTTCAAGGGTCATTTCCAGATCGGCCAGCATATCCGGCGTGATGTTGGTTACGCCTGTGACGATGCCCGCCGCGCTTGCGATCACGCTTTGGGACACGTCAAAGACCGCCATGACGATATTGAACGTGTTGGACAGGATCAGGATGGCACAAGTGGTTTTGAATACCCATTTGTAGATATTCGCCACGTCGAACTCGTGCATATTGTTCTTTTCCAGTATCATCTGGATCAGCTCATAGGTGGCAACGAAGGTCAGGATCAATCCGGCAATCGGCAATATCACCGTTTCGGAAAGCTGCCGTATCAGGGAGAACACCCCGGCGTTCCATGCCGCCGGGGTAGTCCCCACCTGTACGGATATTTCCCCGACGCGGGTATTCACCGTGTCAAACAGCCCCTCGAGGTTTCCCATGATGCCCTCGATCAAAAGCCCTTTGAGCCATTCCGTGATCCATTCGGTGAGAATACCCATCGGCAGCTGCCCTTAAAACAGGGTAGACAGCAGAGGGATCAGGGTCGTGCCCAGCACGATGATGCCGCCGCCCGCCATGAGCTGCTTGATGCCCTGGCTTTTGGCAGCTGCGTTATCCGAGCCGTAGCCCTCCAGCAGATTGACCACGCCCCACACGGCAAGGCCAGCGCCCAGCGCCACGACGAGAGTTTGCAGGGTAGTAACGGCAGAAGCAAAAAACTGCATAAGTCCTCCATTTCTCCGGGGGGCAACGCCCCGGCCATGAAAAAAGCCGCCA
>OIYS01001710.1_pt1 | contig 10437 bp, 12 predicted proteins | sample 1588271 | NCBI WGS metagenome assembly OIYS01 (sample SAMN03283286) | human gut metagenome | biome: human-associated habitat; material: feces | host: Homo sapiens | place: Peru | collected 2012
AGGCGTGAGACGGTGCGTTTTGGGCTTATGGGGTTCGGCTCTCTTTTGCTATAGCAAACGCCCTTAAAAAATCAAGCCAGTCATATCTTACCTTTGTCGTTTTATTTAATAACGATGATGCAACAGGTTGTTCAACAGCTGCCGTACTACTCATAAAAAAAACATACACCTTTCAATAAATTGTAATTAAATAACAGCTACAACATAATAACATTTTTTTGAATTTCAGACAAGTTATTTTCAATGTTTTTTGTATTTTTTCTTATTTCGACAATAAATTTATAAAAAATTTGATATCTTTCATATTTTATAAAAATATTTATATCCCCATATATAAAAAAATTGTTGACAAAATACAAAAAAATGGTATATAATTATAATTGTATTAATAAAACTATCACCATACGAACGGATTATATTATGAGATCATCATTTTCCGTCCCTGCCGAAAGCAAATCCGACGTCGTTCTTATACAAAAGTGCAAGTCAGGAGACGAAAAAGCCCTTGCCGAGCTTATCGCGAGGTACACGCCCATGATAAGAAGTGCGGCGGGAGGTTTTTCAGCCGTTATACTCGACGCAGACGACAAGGCGCAGGAGGGCATGCTCGGCTTCATAAATGCGGTATACACATACGACGCGGATAAAACGAACGCGTCATTTTCGACATACGCTTACGCATGCGTAAAAAACCGCGTGATTTCTGCGGTACGAACGCTCGGCGCAAAGAAAAACTCCGCCGACTGCAGCCATATCAATTTAGACGACATATCGGAATCGGACGCGCAGGAGGATTCCGCCCCGGAAATAAAGCTCATAGAACGGGAACAGTATGCAGAGTTATTGAACAGTTTTTACTCGGTCTTGTCTGACTTTGAAAAAAAAGTTCTGTCCATGTATCTTTCCGGTTATTCATATAACGAAATCTCACAGAAACTAAACATCACAAAGAAATCAGCTGACAACGCGCTTCAGAGAATCAAAAGAAAACTGCGCGATGTCAGGGATAACCACGGCGCAAAGTCCGATTGACAGTCGGTTTTGGATATATGTCCCGAAGCGGGTGTACCGCGCGGGGGCGAATACTTTTTTTTCAAGCGAGGTAGCACTATGTACGAAGACAAGACACTTATATGCAGAGACTGCGGTCAGGAATTCGTGTTCACCGCCGGTGAGCAGGAGTTCTACGCAGAAAAGGGACTTACCAACGAGCCTAAAACATGTAAGGCATGCCGTATGGCACGCAAACAGGCGGGAAGACCCGAGAGAAAGCTTTACACGGCAGTATGCGCAGAATGCGGCGGAGAGGCTAAGGTTCCCTTTGAGCCCCACGACGACAGTTCTGTCCTTTGCAGTGCCTGCTATGCTAAAAAACTTGCGGCTAAAGGATAATTCCGATACGGTAATTGATACTACAGCATAAAGAACATAAAACGCCGACGTACTCCGCCGGCGTTTGTTTTTTTATTCCCACTCGCGTTTTTCTATCTCGCTTTTAAAAAACAGTTTTCCGTTTTCAAATTCTTTTATCGGCGTTATTTTTTTGCGTTTTGTTAGATCCTCAACGTTTTGTCTCGAACATCCCAATAATTCGGCCGCACCCGCTGTATTCACGACTCTGTTTGCAACAAAGGAATAGAAATCATTTTTTGTCAGAGGCACCGTTGTTCCGTTTTCATAAAGCTCCGAATCCGAAATCGACATATTATCCCCCCAGCATATTCCGTATCCGCCGACCTGCAAACGGACATTCTTTACCGCTTCGGGGTTATTCTTCAGCAAAATACCCGTCGGCGACTGCGGAGAACATATCATCTGTAAATCGCAAAGCTTTATTTTTCCGTTTCTAAAGAATATTAATATTTTATTATTATTTAACGGAACGATATCGTCTATCTTTTTTGCTCTTCGATTTTTTATATTTTCGGGAAGATCGTCATACAAAATCGGAGATAAGAAAAAGTCATCCTGCGCACACCGTCCGTTTGACAACATAAGTAAGTCAAATTCGTCATATTTTTTCAACCCGTTATCCTTTAGTATCTGTGCTAAATTTTGTCTGTCGGACGGAACAATTCTATGTTCAACCCATATTCTGCTCCAATGGGAATTGACCGTTTTTATATTTTTTTTTGCAAAAGAGGACAAAAGAATCGGAGTATTCCATTCGTCGGCGTTGTCGGTCAGTTCTATATAAAATTTTTTCGGTTTTTCATAATAAAATAAGTATGCCGTAATACTGTCGGATCCTGACTCATTTATTATTGCAAAAATCTTCATAATATCGCCATCGCCTCCATATCATTTCCCATATTTTATCAGTAAGACTTTTGCTTATCACTCCGCACAGTCCGTCAAAAATCTCATTTTTATCACTTTCAGTCAACGGGTTAACATACGGAAGTTTGTCTTTAGGTATCAATTTAAGATTATCAAACGATGAATTCGATCCTAAAAAATTCTGAATCGGCTTATCTGCCAGAACGTCAAACCGTGCAATACTTTCTTCTGTCAGACAAGGAGCCAGAAGAGAAAGTCCGTGGTCAAAAAGAGGTGCAAGCCGTATCGTTTTCTTTTTTGGGTTTTTCAGAACCTCTATGTTTGCTCCGTGTCTGTCCCTGTTCATAATCAGAAAATCAACAAGGAACATTTCATAAATATATTTTTCAAATCCCAAACGAATACAAAAATCAATCGGAGATTCATTGTCATGCTTTTCCAATTCATAATAAATATCAAAAGCCGCTTTCTCCTCACCGCGATTTTTAAAGTCATCAGATGAACACAAATAAGTTTCAATATATCTGCCGTTAATATTTATATCCGCATGAATTAAATTATAATGCACATGTTCTATTCCCAAAATATTAAGAAGTCTGTCAACAATGAATTCATTTACGCTCTCATGCCCGACTACTCCGTTTATCGAATCATAATTCGATAATTTATAATATACTTTGCTTCCCGAAATTTCCGAGGACGCTTTCAGAAACGAACCCGCAGTGCCGGAGGAATGACGGATTTTCGACCATTCCAGATAAGTTAAGTTTTGTCTTTCAAGTATTAAATCAGTCATACGATTCACCTGTAAAAATTATATAATATAACTTGACAAATGTCAAGTTACTTAATTATCAATATTTACTTGACATGCGTCAAGCTATTAATGCTTTGTTTCCCGCCCGTCAGAATTTAATGTATATATAATAAAAAAAAACAAATAATATCCGTACAGAGGTGTTATGTATGATTTTTCTAAAAGCATTTCTTATAGGCGGACTTATATGCGTCGTCGGTCAGCTTTTAATCGACCTCACGGCTCTGACTCCGGCGCGTATTCTCGTCGGGTTCGTCGTCGCTGGAGTTATTTTATCCGCCGTCGGGCTGTATAAACCGTTTGCCGAATTCGCGCAGGCGGGTGCGACGGTTCCGCTGACGGGATTCGGTCACGTTCTGTGCGAGGGAACGAAAAAAGCAGTCGACGAGCAGGGGCTTATCGGCGCGCTGACAGGTCCGATGACGGCAGGCAGTGCGGGAATCATGGCGGCGCTGCTGTCGGGACTTGCCGTTTCGCTGTCGGCAAAGCCTAAATCAAAATAAATTGCGCTCCCCTCTTGACAAATCCAAAAAACGGATTATACTATATATTAGCACTCGAAATATCAGAGTGCTAATATTTCTTTTTAAAGGTGACGTATCATGAAGAAAAAACAGTTTAAAGCAGAATCAAAAAAACTGCTTGACATGATGATTAACTCTATATATACGCATAAGGAAATCTTTTTAAGAGAGCTTATCTCGAACGCGAGCGACGCTATCGACAAGCTTTATTTCCGTTCGCTTACCGACGAAAGCGTAGGCAAAAACAAAGAGGACTTTTTCATCAAAGTCGATATTGACAAGGAGAACAGAAACCTCATCATTACCGATAACGGTATCGGCATGACGAGCGAGGAGCTTGAGAACAACCTCGGCACGATCGCAAAAAGCGGTTCTCTCGATTTTAAGAAGGACAATGCGGAGTCGGATAAAAAAGACGACGTTGAAATTATCGGTCAGTTCGGCGTAGGATTCTATTCTGCATTTATGGTAAGCGACCTCGTTACCGTCGAAAGTAAGGCTTTCGGCTCGGAGCAGGCGTACCGCTGGACGTCGACCGGTGCGGACGGCTACACAATCGAGCCGTGCGATAAGGAGGACGTCGGCACCGTTATCACTCTTCACATAAAAGAGGATACGGAAAACGAGAAGTACGACGAATTCCTTGAAACATACAAAATCAGCGGACTTATCAAAAAGTATTCCGATTATATAAGATATCCCATTAAGATGGATTTCGAATCCTCACGTCAAGTTGAGGGCAAGGAGGGCGAGTACGAATCGTTTACCGAAACGCGTACCGTCAACAGCATGATTCCGCTTTGGAGAAAGAACAAAAGCGAAATTACAGAAGAAGAGTACGACCGTTTCTACTCCGAAAAATTTTACGACTTCGAAAAGCCCGCAAGGATTATACACACAAAAACAGAGGGACAGGCGACGTTCGACGCGCTTATGTTTATCCCAAAGAAGCCTGCGTACGACTATTATTCAAAGGAATTTGAAAAAGGACTTGCGCTTTATTCAAACGGCGTTCTTATCATGGACAAGTGTCCCGACCTGCTCCCCGACTATTTCAGCTTCGTAAGAGGTCTCGTCGACAGCGCGGACTTATCTTTAAACATTTCGCGTGAGGTTCTCCAGCACGACCATCAGCTCAAGCTCATCGCCAGAACCATTGAGAAAAAGATTAAGAACGAGCTTACGAAAATGCTTAACAACGAGCGCGAAGCATACGAAGAATTCTATAAATCCTTCGGCGTTCAGCTGAAGTTCGGAATTTACAATGAATTCGGCGCGCACAAGGATTCTCTCAAGGATCTTGTAATGTTCTATTCATCAACCGGGAAAAAGCTCGTCACCCTTTCCGAATACGTTTCGGGAATGAAGGAAGGACAGGACAAAATTTATTACGCCTGCGGTGACAGCGTAGAAAAAATCGATATGCTCCCGCAGACCGACGCACTGAAAGAAAAAGGCTATGAAGTCCTCTACTGCACGGACAACGTCGACGAATTCGCTCTGAAGATGCTCGACGAATACGACGGCAAGAAATTCGCAAACGTCTGCGCCGAGGAAATCGACCTTTCGACAGAGGACGAGAAAAAACAGATTGAAGAACAGAACGAATCGGGCAAGGATATGCTCGAGGAAATGAAAAACATCCTCTCCGGTGCGGTTCAGTCGGTTAAATTTACAAACAGACTCAAAAACTACCCCGCCTGCCTTTCGAGCGAGGGCAATATCTCCGTCGAAATGGAGAAAATACTCAACTCCATGCCCACAGATAACAAGGTCAAGGCCGATATCGTTCTTGAATTAAACGCCTCTCACCCCGTAGCCGAGAAACTTAAAACTCTGTACACGGAGGATAAGGATTCGTTTAATAAATTTACTAAGCTTCTTTACGACCAGGCTCGCCTTGTCGGCGGTATGACGATTGAAAACCCGTCGGAGTTCGTAAACATGATTTCGGAGCTTATGGTTAAATAAAATCCGAAAAATATAGAATGCACGGAATGTTCATAATGAGACATTCCGTGCATTTCACTTTTTGTGTACAGCGCCGCGTTTTTAACCCTGCTTTTTAAATCCCTTGCTCACCGTACTCTCTATATACTTTTCCGTTTCATTTATGACAGTCTGTATATAAACCTGTTCCTCGCCGAAGCGTTCTTCGCACTTTTCGCACTCGGCCCGTTTTCTCGTAAGTTTATCTGATATGCACGCCAGCAGAATTTCGCTGTTCTCCCTGCCGAGGGAAAATAAATTATCGTCTACAAGTCCCGCGTCGGAAGCGAGCAGAACCATCCTGTAAGCCGCAATCATCAGCGAACGGTAAAATCTCTTCGCCGTACTGCCTCCCGCTTCGCTCATTTTATTTCCTATCATAAGCACCGTTCGATAGAGCGTCTGAACGCTCGCGTCGCGGTCGGTCGGCAGTTCCGACTGTGAATAAATATCGTTAAATCCGTGTCTGTTCTGACTCATTCCGAGCATATAGTCAGCCGTAACGTCATAATATCTGCACGCCTTTACGATAAAATCCATTCCGCACTCGCGTATCCCCTTTTCGTAATGCGACAAAAGAGCCTGAGAAACGCCGAGAACCGACGCGGCTTCTTTCTGGCTTATATCCTTTTCTTTCCTCAGGGAAGAAAGTCTTGAAGCAATATTGACGTTCATGCTTGACACCTCATTATACTTGTTGTATAGTATTTTACAACAGATAAAACGGATTGTAAAGGAAAACGCAATGAAAACATACAGAATTCATTTTATAAGAAACGGCATAACGACAGGAAATTTAGAGGGCAGATACATAGGTCACACGGACGAGGTTCTCGCGCCCGAGGGCGTAAATCAGATTAAAAATATGGACGAGACAATGATATACCCCTATTGCGACGTCGTATTTTCGAGTCCTTTAAAACGCTGTCTGCAAACAGCGCATATAATCTATCCCGACAAGGAGCCTATCGTAATAAACGAGCTGATAGAATGCAATTTCGGCGAATTCGAGAATAAAACGGCGGACGAATTAAACGGCAGCGAGGATTTTTTAAACTGGATAAAGGGCGGAAAGGACGCATGCCCTCCGCACGGAGAGTCAAGCGAGGAATTCGGAAAAAGAGTCGTCAAGGCTTTTAATAATATCGTTGAGGGGCTTATAAAAACGGGAACGACCGACGCTGTAATAGTCGCGCACGGCGGAGTCATAATGACTATACTCTCCGTATTCGGATTTCCCGAGCAGGACATGACGGCATGGCGCGCGCCGGGCGGATGCGGATATACGATGATTGTCACGCCTCAGATATGGTCGGCGCTAAAAAAAGGCGAAGTCACCGCCGAAATCCCGCAGGAGAAGCCGGGGAACGACAGCGACGACGATATTTTCGACGGAAACGACGACGTAAGCTGGAACGTACTCAACCTAAACTGAATTTACCCGGGCGGTCAATGATAAACGTGACCGCCTTTTCTTTTTTATCGGAAAGATAAGAAAGCACGGCTTCGTGTTCGACGGCGTTCTTCATCGCAATGCAGTACGGCGCAGGCAGTATAAACAAGCTTAAAACAATATATTTAATATTTCTCGTTTTTACGCTCATGCATTTATTTAATTTATCGTTCATACTCTCTCGGCTTTTCTTTATACTTAAAACAACCGAGCTGTCACGGCTTTTTAAAATATAATAATTCACTGCCGAAAATCTTAAATTTATTAAAAGCGAAACGTACGTACCTGTAAGAATCAATAAACCGCTCAAAACGGTTAAGCTGACCGCAGTCGGATAATATACTCCCCCGTTTTTTATTCGCATAAACAATACTAATAAAATCACTGCGGGATAGACGAGAAACGCCGACAGCGTTAATATTTTTAAAGCATTTACGATTATATCCGTAAAAAGGAATTTGAAATAAAGTCCGATTCCAGCTCTTTTTAAATGAACGGGTCTTACAGCGGGAAAATAAAATCGAATTTCGCTTTTGACTTTTATAAATAAATACAGCGCGTACGCCGTCAGCGAAACCGAAATAAACAAAATCGGAGCATAAATCGGATAACCGCCTTTTATTACCGCAAATAAAAAACAGAATAAGCCGAAAAAGAATAATCCGCGCAATAAAAACCGCGAAAACAATAAACAGAAATCCGCCAAAACTCTGCCTTTTATATCGTCCCTTGCCTCATATTTTAAATTTGAATACAAAAAACCGCCTCCGACATTATTATCGGAGACGGCTGTATTTTTTATACGATTATTTTTTCTGTTTTGAATATTTCGTCTTATAAACGACTCTCATAAGCAGAGCCTCAACGGGGTTGATAGCTTTCGCTCCGCCGATAAGATCCGCGCTTATCTGCGTTCTCGCGCCCTTTTCGAGTACCATTTCGACGGCTTCGGCGTCCGACCTGTCGCCCGCGGCGCAAAGCGCACCGTTACCCGAGAGAAGAACCGCGTTGCGTCCGCGAAGCTTTCTGACAACCTTCTTCGCGCTCTTTACGGTATTTCCGGGATTATACTCCGCGCCCCTTACGGTAACGCCGATAAGCTGTGCGAAGTCGTCAAGCAGAGGCTTCATGGTCTTGCCGATTTTCGAAACGGCGACAATTTCGGGCTTTTTGGAATGAATAACGGAATTTACATCCTTACGGCGTCTGTAAACCTCTCTGTGAAGCTCCATCGTCTCGGGATAATCCCCTCCGCTGACATTCTCGCCCGTGAGAAGATTTATTCTCGTAACGTTTCCGTCCTCGTCATACATATTCATAGTCTCGCCCTCTCGCTCGGAGGTATACGGGTCATACTCCGCGTACTCCTCCCGACGGACATTGACTGCGGCAAAATAATCGGCGATCTCCTCAACGGTCTGAGCGGTTCTGCCCATAGCGTTATAGAACGTATTTTTAAGATAGCCCTCGCATACCTTTTCGAGCTCGCTTGCAACCTTGAACGCGTCCTCGTAGTCCGTGCCCAGACATACCGCGCCGTGGTGAGCCATTATCGCGGCTTTCGAATCCGAACGTCTGAGAGCCTCGGTAACGCCTTTTTTAAGCTTTCCGGTACCGGGAAGTCCGTACGAAGCTACAGGAATATCGCTTCCGATAATGTCTCTGCTCTCTGCCGGAACGCAGTTTATGTCGGAGCCTAAAAAGCTTATAGCCGAAGCGTTCATCTGATGCGTATGAATTACGAAATTTATCTCGGGACGAAGAATGTACGCCTGCGCGTGGATTCCCTTTTCCGACGAGGGCTTAACATCACCGTCGTATGAGAGGTCGTCTGTTTTAACAAGCACGATTTCGTCGGGCGTAAGTGTTTCATAGCTTCTTCCGCTTGGGGTTATAACAAAGCTGTTCTCATCGACGCGGCAGCTTACATTACCCCATGTACGGGCGATAAGTCCCGATTCAACAAGTCTTTTTCCCGCAGTGATAACAGTTTCTTTAGCAGTCATTATATCCATTTATATCGCGTCCTTTCAAGCAGAAAGTGATTCATATTTGTATTATAGTCTAATTTTTATAATAAGTCAAACATTTTATGGATTTTATGATGAAATTGTGCTTTGATATTGATAATCGACTTTATTTTTGCTAAAATAAATACGTATGATAATGCGAAAGGATGAAAAAAATGACATACACATATAAGACAAAGGGAACTTGCTCGCGTTCAATCACATTCGACCTCAACGACGGCGTTGTTTCAAACATCGGTTTTAAGGGAGGCTGCAACGGAAATTTACAGGGCATAGCAAAGCTCTGCGAGGGCAGAAAGGCCGAGGATATCATAAATTCCGTTTCGGGAATCAGATGCGGAATAAAGTCCACGTCCTGCCCCGACCAGTTCGCAAAGGCGCTTGCCGAGGCGTTGGAGGAAGAAAAGAAATGAAAAAAATAGGCGTGATAATAGCCGACGAAAACGAGTTCGAGCCGTTTATAACGCTGTGTAAAAAACATTCGGGCGTCCTCGGCGAAGCAAGAGGCAAGAGAACCGCCGAATTCAAAATAGGCGATAACATCGTTAAGGGAATAGAATGCGGAATCGGCAAGGTCAACGCCGCGGGCGAAACCGCTTTTTTAATAAGCGCGGACAAGGCGGATATAATAATGAACATAGGTCTGTCCGGCGCGATATCGGGACTTAAAAGAAACGACTTCGTCGCGGGTGAATCGTTTGTCGAATGCGATTTCGATTTAACGCCGATAGGCTATAAATACGGCGCAAAACCGCAGAAAACTTATGTCTACGAAGCCGATAAAGAGCTTCTGTCTCTTGCGAAAGAAGCCGGAGTCGGAAAAAGCGGAAAATTCGGCTGCGGAGATATTTTCCTTGCAGACAGGGAGAGAAAAGAGTTTTTCAAAGAGACGTTCGGCATATGCGAATTCGACATGGAGACGGGCGCGATAGCCTCCGTATGTCATGAGTGTAACATTCCTTTACTGTCGATAAGAAAAATAAGCGATACAGCCGACGACATGTCGTGCGAAAATTACCGCGAAATGAACGACAGAGCGGAGGGCGACCTTACCGATATTTTAGAAAAAATAATCGAAAAAATCGAGTAATTATTTTCATTATTTTTAAAAAAAGTGTTGACAATCACGCTTTACTTGTGTATAATACATCTTGCCTGTTGCGTACAGGCAAATATGGCGGCATAGCTCAGCTGGCTAGAGTACTCGGTTCATACCCGATTGGTCGTAAGTTCGAATCTCACTGCCGCTACCAATAAAAGCAACCTCTCATCGGGTTGCTTTTATAAAAGGCCCGGTGGTCAAGCGGCTAAGACACCGCCCTTTCACGGCGGTAACACGAGTTC
>OIYS01001712.1_pt1 | contig 10424 bp, 9 predicted proteins | sample 1588271 | NCBI WGS metagenome assembly OIYS01 (sample SAMN03283286) | human gut metagenome | biome: human-associated habitat; material: feces | host: Homo sapiens | place: Peru | collected 2012
GTCCTGTGTTCCACGAAGTAACAACTCAAATTGCAAGAATGATGAACTTAAAACCTGATAAAAATGTGAGCGTTCCAGTACAAAAAAATGAATAATTAATATAAATATACAAAGGAGCTAAAATGAAACTAGACGAATTAATTGAACATTTAGATTACAAAGATTTGATAAATTTTAAAAATGTTGAAATTTCAGGAATTTCATATAATTCTAAGACAACTAAAAAAGGTGATATTTTTGTATGCCTAACAGGTGAATATACTGATGGACATGAATATGCAAAAGATGCGATTGCAAACGGTGCGGCTGCTTTATTTGTAGAGCATAGAGTTGAGGCTGACAAATCTATTCCGCAAGTTGTTGTAAGAGATACAAGGCATAAAATTGCAGATATTGCAGATAGATTTTATTCAAGCCCTTCTCGCGGTCTAAATTTAATCGGAATTACAGGTACTAATGGTAAAACTACAGTTACCCATTTAATTCAAAAGATTTTTGAACAAAATGGTCAAAAATGTGCACTAATCGGTACTTTAGGGTATAAATTATCCTCAACTGGCGAATACCGTGATGCAAAGCATACAACTCCGCAAGCTCCGGAACTCCAAGCTACTTTAAGAATGATTAAAGATGTTGAAAAAATAGATAATGTAGTGATGGAAGTAAGTTCGCACGCACTTGACCAAAATCGTGTTGGTGGGTGTTGCTTTAATGGTGCGGTTTTGACAAATCTTACTCAAGATCACTTGGATTATCACATTACAATGGATAATTACTTTGAAGCAAAAGCGCTTTTATTTAGAGGTTTACAAGAAGGTTGTTTTGCGGTTATTAATAAAGATGATAATTATGCAGACAGATTTATTTCAGTTGTGCCTGAAGGTGTAAATACTTACACTTATGGCGTTAAAAAAGAAGCTGATATAATGGCTAAGGATATAAATTTCTCATTAAATGGTGCTGAATTTAAATTAGTTACAAAAGATGGCGAATATCCTGTAAATCTTCATATGAACGGTATGTTCAGTGTTTATAATGTTCTTGCTGCTATAACAAGTGCTGTTGCAATGGGGATAGATTTAAAGGTCGCATTAAAAGCGTTGGAAAATGTTAAAGGGGTTGCCGGAAGGTTTGAAGTTGTTGCTAAAAAGCCTCTTGTAATTGTCGATTACGCTCACACACCGGATGGTTTGGAGAATGTTTTGAATTCCGCAAGAGAAATAACTCCTAAAGATGGCAAACTTATCTGCTTATTCGGTTGCGGTGGCGATAGAGATGCAACAAAACGTCCTAAGATGGGAGCTATTGCGGAAAGAATTGCAGATAGAATTGTTATAACCAGCGATAACCCAAGAAGTGAAGATCCTCAACAGATTATTACTGATATAATTGCCGGCTTAAAATCTGTTAATCCTGATAAGGTTACAGTTGAACCTGATAGAGGTCATGCGATTGCACTATTAAAAGATATTGCCGAAAATAATGACGTTGTTGTTATTGCAGGTAAAGGACACGAAAATTATCAAATTCTAAAAGATAGAACAATTCATTTTGATGATAGAGAAGAAGCAAGAAAAGTGTTTGAAGGTAGCGTTATTTAGTATAGTGAACTTCAAAAAACTTGTAGAAGGATTGATATGCAAACAAAATTGCTAATTGAACAGCATTTTCACGGATGTTTTGGAATTGATTTTAACAAAGCATCCGTTGATGATGTCTTATTTTTGTCAAAAGAAATTACAAAATACGGTATAGGTGGAATTTTTCCAACACTCGTTACGGATTCTGTCAAAAATACTAAACATGCTATTTGGGTTATCAAAGAAGCTGCAAAATTTCAAACACCTGATATGGCTAAAATCCTTGGAATTCATCTGGAAGGTATTTTCCTTAATCCAGAAAAGAAAGGTATTCATAATCCTGTTCATTTTCTAAAACCAACTGTTGAAAATTATCGTTTGCTTGAAGATGATTTTATAAAAATAGTGACAATGGCTCCAGAGTTAGATGAAGGACTTATTGAATATTTGAAATCCAAAGGCGTTAAGGTACAGGCTGGGCACTGTGTTGGTGGAAATTTAGATGAATGTGACGGTGCAACTCATACTTTTAACGCAATGAGCGGAATTTCTCATCGTGGCACATCAACAGTTCTATCTGCGCTAATTAATGATAATCTTTACGCTGAAATTATTGCAGATGGGGTTCATGTGTCTGATGATGCTTTAAAATTATTCTTCAAAGCCAAACCATCTAATAAAGTTATATTAATGAGTGATGCACTACCTTGTACTAAGAGCAACTTAAGAGAAATAGTGTTCGCTGACGAACCAGTCTTTTTTGACGGAGTTAAGGCAACTTCAAAAGAAGGGACAATTGCTGGTAGCACAAGTTTGTTGCCGGACATTATAAAAAGATTAAACAGCGTTGGACTGTTTAATCCTCAATATATAGATAATCCATATCAATATCACAATATTGACCTAAAAGGTTCAATAGAATGGGATGATGATTTTAATATCGTTTCGGTAAATATGTAATTATACTGTCAAATTGCAAAATGCCGTTGATTTTGGATCTTTGCTAGTTCCATAATCTTTACAAATAAGTGGTCTGTTTTCATAAATATTACACTTAAGGTCGTTTCTAAGAAAAGGACACTTGCTTTTTAAGAATTTTACAAAACCAGTTAGTGGTATAACTTGTAATCCACCTTGATCCGGTAAATCGCACATCGGAATTTGTTTAACTACCGGATTTACAATTTTATCTTTGTACTTGTCCAACAAGTATGCCGGAATTGGAGCATTATAACAGCAATCAGCTTGGCATCTTTTTATCTTGCAACGAGGTCTACCTCTAAAACTTACTACATTATTTGCGTATGAATAATTAGTACTAACATTTAACATTTTCAATCTTTCCTTTCTGCTAGAGAAAAACTACTGAAAATTTAATTTTGCTAGTTTTTTAGAGAATGTTAAATATTATAAAATTCTATTTGTTTAAAAAGCCTGCCATAGATGGTTGTGGTTCTAATTTTATATTAGAAGATTTTGCTTTAATGCTTTGTTGTTCGGCAGCTTTTGCTGCTTGTAGTTTCATTTCATCTTTCGCACGAGCGTTACGAGTCATTTTATCGCATTTTCTAGCAAGCCATATCATAAATGCCGGAACTAAAGCGATTGTTGATAAAGCTGTAAACAAGCTGTTGTATAATTTGGATCTTTTTACAAAGATGTTTTTCTTGTTTTTGAATACATCCTCAATTGCTTTTTTAGCTTTTTTCGCTTCGTCTGTTGTTATGTTTTTGAATGCTGCTTTGATTTCATCATCAGTTGCATCTTTTAGGTCTTTACCAATAACAGTTTTCACATTTTCCGCAACAGTTTTGTCAAGCTGCAATGCTTTTTTCAAATTACCACCATTATCAGTGATAAAGTCGAAAAATCCATTAATACCATCTCTGTATTGATGAACATTAGTATATTTAGACTCTAATTGAGTATTGTTCATTACATTAACGCCACCAAGCGGTGAGAAGTAATTTTTGAACTTGTTAAAGAAATTTGTATGGTTATCAGGTTTTATATTAAGTGCAAGACCTGATAATTTAGAGAATACAACTGAAAAACCTCTTGCAACAGCATTAGCTGCAAACAAAATTGTTCCGAAACTTGTTAAATCTCTCATACAAGTTTCTTTTACGTCATATTTATCAGAATCTTTGATAGCTTTACGTAATCTTGTTGGGAAACAGAACCCGAACAATAATCCCATCATTGCAGGAACAGACATTGCAGCATCATCAAATTCAAAATGACTTAAAAATCCTTTTAATTTTGGAGATTCTGCAACTTTATGTGCTGTTTTAGCAAACACTTCATGTCGTCCGCTGAATGATACGTCTTTTGTACCTGATTTTTTGTCTTTTTTATCAGTTTTTTGTGGTTCATCCTTAGCAGCTTCTGTGTTTTGGAATGAAGGATTTCCTTTTAATCCAAGAGAGTATAATGTTGGAATTAACGCATAAAATCCAACAACAGCTCCCCACATTCCAAGGTTTGTAATAATTCTTGAACCGGTTCTTCTGTCTACAAAATTCTTGAGAAACTCTTCTGCTTTTTTAGCATCAAATCCATTTTGAGCTTTTTTCATTGCAGCACCGGTTGTTTCAATAACATCATCAGTGAAATCGGTTACAGTTTTTAACAATTTTTTAAACCCGATGGTTTGGGTATCACCATTTGTCAGTTCAACCCCGTATTTGCCTATTTTCTCAGGATTAACCGTAAAGCTTGCAGTTAATTCGTTCACTGATGAAGACAAATGCTTTTTCTTTAATGCCATAAAATCGTCAAGGAAACTTGCAGTTAAATCTTCTGGAGAACCTTCAACTTTTTGGTTCGCAATTTTTTTCCATAATGATTTTTTTCTGTCTTTTGCTCCTTCAATTTCAATTGCTTTTTGCATATACGAAGTTGAAAGTTTTTCTAATTCTTCTTCTGGTAACTTACCTTCTAATGTTGTATTTAATACATTTTTAAATAAGTCATGATAGAATTCTTTTCTTGTTTTAGCTACATTATCAAGAGTTCCACTGTTTTTAGATGCATAATTAATGAAATTAGCACCTAAACCTTGAATCATATCAATTGGAACATTGTTTGCTTGACCTGAGTATTTTTTTATAAACTTTAGCATTACTGCCGGAATAATAAATGCACTCGGACCGCTCAATAATTCACGGATTCCTTCTCTTCTTGCAAAAGCCCAGTTGTAAGGACCTTCTTTTTTGCCTGTTTCAGGATTAACAGGACGTCTGTTAATTCCTTCTAATACACGTGGGGCGGCCATACCAAAGCAATCTTGCGCAATGAAAGAGAACGCAAAACCTCCGTTGTTAATCGCATCGGCAACAACAACTGGTACTGCTTCCAATCCGGTAAATGCAGGAGAATTATTTTTGGCATACTGGTTTTCTTTTGGACTGTATTTTTTTGAGGCGTCCAATCTTGGCGTATTAATTGCTTTTATCGACATATCCCTACTTTGACATTATTCATAACTTACTACACATATACTTATAAAACTTTTGAATTTGACTTATTGCCATTTTGGGGCATTAATTTTAAGTTTTTTTACAAATTCATGTCAACAAGTGTAATTATTATACTTAATCTAATAATTTTTTTCAAGTTTTTTACTACAAATATAACAGAATTTTTACATAAAACTTAATAAAATGTATTTTTAAATAAAAAAGCATTAGAATTTAAGCGTTTTTATGCGGAAATTCTTTAAAATGTATAGTAAATTAAGGCATGGTTATATTTTGCATTCTGGCATGTCTATGTTAATATTTTGATAGTTAGTCACACTAAAATAGAAGGAAGTAGAAATGACAGAACAACATAATCATGAGCCGAATTCGGCAAAAGATCAAATTCGCCAGACCAGAATTCAAAAGTTGGCTGATTTGGCAGATAAGGGGATTAATCCATACCCGTACTTTTTTAATAAAACAGCCGATGCTGCTGAACTTCAAGAAAAATACAAAGACCTGGAAGCCGGAGTTGAAACAGATGACGAATATTCTGTTGCCGGCAGAGTTATGGCTATCAGAAACACCGGCATGTTTATTGACTTGATGGATGCATCAGGAAAAATCCAAATTTTTTCACATAAAGAAAATTTGTCAGAAGAACAATTAAAATTGTTAAAATTAATTGATATTGGTGATATTGTCGGGTTTACCGGTACTATCAGAAGAACTCCGAGAGGAGAGCTTTCAATCAAGTCAACATCTTTAACGTTGCTTTCAAAATCATTGTTGCCTTTGCCTGAAAAATTCCACGGTTTGACTGACGTTGAAACTCGTTACAGACAAAGATATGTTGATATGATTGTTAACGAAGACGTTAGAAAAACTTTTAGAACAAGAAGTTTAATTATCCAAAAAATCAGAGAGTATTTAACTAATAAAGGATTTTTGGAAGTTGAGACTCCTATGCTTCATCCACAAGCAGGTGGTGCGAATGCAAGACCGTTTATTACTCATCATAACACTTTAGATATGGATATGTTCTTGAGAATTGCTCCGGAATTGTATTTGAAAAGACTTATGGTTGGCGGAGTAAGTGAAAAAATCTTTGAAATTAACAGAAGTTTTAGAAATGAAGGTATTGATGTTCGCCATAACCCTGAATTTACTATGATGGAGTTGTATCAAGCTTATGTTGATTACAATGAAATGATGAAATTGACTGAAAATTTAGTTTCTACAGTTGCTCAAGAAGTTTTGGGTACAATGAAAATTAAATATGGTGACAACGAAATCGATTTGACTCCACCTTGGGATAGAAAAACTATGATAGGCGCAATCAAAGAAAAAACAGGTATCGATTTTTCTACATGCTTTACTGTTGAAGATGCAAAGGCTAAAGCAAAATCTTTAGGTATTAATCCAGAAGATTGCGATAACTGGGGTAAGGTAATTGATTTGATTTTTGAAGAAAAGGTAGAACCTGATTTGATTCAACCTGTTCACATTATTGATTATCCTCGTGATATATCTCCATTGGCAAAAGTTCATAGAGATAACGATAGATTGACTGAACGTTTTGAAACTCGTGTTAACGGTTGGGAAATTGCTAATGCGTTCTCTGAATTAACAGATCCGATTGACCAAAGAATGCGTTTTGAAGCTCAAATGCAAGCTAAGGCAAACGGAGATGATGAGGCAATGCCTATTGATGAAGATTACATTTGTGCATTAGAGCACGGTGCTCCTCCAATGGGAGGTTTGGGAATTGGTATTGACCGTTTAGTTATGTTATTAACAAATTCCCCATCTATTCGTGACGTAATTGCGTTCCCTACATTAAAGAAAAAACAATAACTTGTAATATTAAAAATATTAAAAAATCCCGAGTCTAAATGAGTCGGGATTTTTTTATTTGTATACTTGATGTCAAAAATTCCACACAAAAAAGCGGTAACTATATAGTCACCGCTTTTATAAACTTTCTTTACCTGAAAACTATTTGTTAACAGCAGTTTTGAATTTTTTACCAGCTGTGAATGCAGGAACAGTTTTAGCAGGGATTTTAATTTCCTTACCAGTTTGAGGGTTTCTACCTGTTCTAGCAGCTCTTTTTCTAGCTTCGAAAGTACCGAAACCAACCAAAGTAACTTTATCGCCACCAGCAACAGTTGCTTGAACTGTATCTACCCATGCACTGATAACTTCAGCAGCTTCTTTTTGTGAAACGTTAGCTTTTTTAGCAACTTCTTGTACTAATTCTTCTTTGTTCATTGTAAAACTCCTTTTCTTATTTGTACTTCCCTATTATAGCGAATATTTTTATTTGCGCAAGTAACATTACAGAAAATTAACATTTTTAGCCTCAAAAAACATCTGATAGTTGTATATTCGCCTTAAAATGATACAAATTTTTAAGAAAGCAACCTTTATTTTTTGTTTTTGGTACAATGTTGATAGGATATAGGGATATGAAAGAAAGAATTATACTATTTACAATAGTTTTTGGTTTGGGTGTGTTTTTGTACATTTTCCAAAACTATTTTAATACTGTATGGGCATTGGCATTTTTATGCGTTTTGATGACTATTTATGCCATATTTTCAACATTAGCGTATAATTTCAGAAAACGTAAACTAAAGAAGTATCCGGAAGTTATCAATAAAGACTATAAGCCATTTGTCACGATAATGATTCCATGCCACAATGAAGAATCCGTAATTGAAAATACTGTTAAAAATATTTTGAAAATGGATTATGAGAATAGTGAAATTATTGTTATTGATGACAGAAGTACGGATAATACCCCGAATGTTGTTAAAAATTTAGAAGAAAAATATGAAAAAGTCAGAGCTTTAATTCGTCCGGCAGATGCTTTCCCTGGGAAGTCTGCGGTTTTGAATGATGCGTTCAAAATAGCCAATGGGGATGCGATTCTTGTTTTTGATGCAGATGCAACGGTTGAGCCTGATTTTCTTGATAAACTTGTTCCTAAATTGGAGCCTAAGGATGTTGGTGCGGTTCAGGCTCGTAAAGTTATTCGTAATAAAGATTACAACTTATTAACAAGGTGCCAAAATAATGAATATACAATTGATACTTATTTGCAGGTCGGGAGAGATTCTGTAAAAGGTGCGGTTGAGTTGCGTGGTAATGGTGAATTAATCAAGCGTCAAGCATTAGAAGATATTAACGGATGGAACAATTATACGATTACCGATGACCTTGATATGTCGACAAGACTTCATATAAAAGGGTGGGATGTTCGTTTTGTTCCGGAAGCAATTGTTTATGAAGAAGGTATTGTTTATATCAGACCTCTTTTCAGACAGCGTAGAAGATGGCTTGAAGGTACTTTAAGAAGATATTTGGAATATTCAGGGGAGGCATTTCGCTCAAAAGATATATCTATGCTCGCGAGAGTTGATATGTTTGCGTATATTTCTGAGTGTATTATGCCTTTGTGGTGTGTAATGGAAATCCTTATCAGAGCATTTAAGGTCTTGGCTAAAGATGCGCCAACACATATGTTGTATTCTTCTTTAATTATCAGTTGTGTTATCGGACTTGGATTTTTTACAGGTTTGCGCTATGCTCTCAGACGTTATGATAATTTTACCCGCGTTCAAGCGGTGAAAGATGCTTTTATTACAAGTATATATTTATTACTAATATGGTTCCCGCTTGAGTTGTTTATATGTTTTAAAATATTATTCTTTAAAAAGGATATGAATTGGGGCAAAACTGCTCACGGTTTGGTTTTGGAAGAAGAACAAGCCTCTCAAACGGAACTAAATCAAGAACGTGAAACTTGTGAAAGCTAAATATAGAATTTTAGATTAATTATAAAATAGATTGGAGAATAAAATGATTATGACAGTAGAAAATGTAAAAGATAAAATAAGAGAAATTCCTGATTTCCCTAAAAAAGGAATTTTGTTCAGAGATATAACAACTGCAATTAAGGATCCTGAAACATTGCATGTAATTATTGATTACTTGTGTGATCAGTTCAAGGATGTTAAAGTTGATTATATCGCCGGAATCGAAAGCAGAGGTTTTATTTTCGGTATGCCTATGGCTTATAATATGAACGCCGGATTTGTTCCTGTTCGTAAGCCTAACAAGTTGCCGGCAGAAACAATTTCGCAAGAATATGAACTAGAGTATGGTACAGATAAAATCGAAATTCATAAGGATGCATTTGGTGAAGGTGATAATGTCTTGATTATTGATGATTTGCTTGCAACCGGTGGTACAGCAGAAGCAGCTTGTAAATTAGTAAAAAAATCAGGAGCAAACCTTGTTGGGGTTGGTTTCCTTATCGAATTAGAAGCATTAAAAGGACGTGAAAAATTAAACGATTGCGGAAAAATTGTTTCAATGTTGAAATACTAGTTTTATTTTAGAGGGCTTGCAAAAGTTAAGAGCAAGCCCCCTTTTTAAACAAAGGGTAAAAGAAATGGTCAGAGCAGATTTTTTAGTGTTACAGGAGAAATTTAATAATTCGGACGAGGCAGTTTATCCGCAATTATTGACTGAAATTGATGAAGTTTTAAAGAAAGAACCGGATTTTTCGGATGTAAGATTTTTGAAAGCTCAAATTTTGTACGAAAAAGAACAGTATTTTGGGTGTGTTAAATGTTGTAATAAGCTTTTAGAAACCACTCCCGATGATGTTGATATTTTACGCTTAAAGATGAAAGCGTTACATTATGCCAATAAGGTTGATGAGTGTTACGAACTTTGTAAACGGGTTCTAAAACTTAACCCAAAAGATAAAACTGCTCGGTTTATAAAGAAGTCTATTGACAGTTATCGAGGTGGAATGTCATTGTTCGTTTGGGGATTGGTTCTGGTGTTGTTGTTACTTGAAGTCGGGGTGAACTTTTTCCCTTCTCTTCAAGAATTTGCATTTTTAATAAATTCAATTTGCATTCCTATGATTGGGTTTATGATTGTTATAAAAATATTAGATGTAGTGCGTGAAATTAGAAAAAACAAACATCATTCTTGGTAATTGTGTTTGTCGTAGTGCGCTGTTAACATCTTTTATTGGCTAAAACTTATTTTCTATCATCCAAGAATATATCTTTGGATGCGCATGTTTCCATGTTTTTAATCATTGCTTTATCTAATTCTTCGGATGATACAAGTTTTCCATTGATATAGGTTAATTGTGATGTTGGATCAGAGCCTTCAATTTCGAATTTTTCTGTTAAAAATTCTATGCCGTCTTCTTCTTTTAAAATCATTCTTGTAACATCATTCATCACGTCAAATACATATCTTTGTTGGTTTGAATCGCTATTTTTACCGGCGATTATTGTATTTGCTTTGTGCATTTCCTTTAAAGCTTCTTTATAATACTTCAAATGGC
>OIYS01001713.1_pt1 | contig 10414 bp, 8 predicted proteins | sample 1588271 | NCBI WGS metagenome assembly OIYS01 (sample SAMN03283286) | human gut metagenome | biome: human-associated habitat; material: feces | host: Homo sapiens | place: Peru | collected 2012
ACAAATTCAATAATGTGTTTTTGCATTTGCGGGCGATTAAAATCGCCCCTACATTCCAAATTTGCATATAAATGCTCACACAAATTACAATTTCTTATTGTTTTGCCACCGCAAGTTTGCTATAATAAATAAGTATTTTACAAAAAAAGGAGCTAAATATGAAAGCAATTACAAAAGTAAATAATTTTCTAAAAAAATTAGAAAAACACCATGTAAATGAATATGCTGTGCAATGCGCATACTACGTAATTCTTGCATTTATTCCATTTCTAATATTATTGTTCTCGCTAATACAATATACGAGCATAGCAAAAGAAGCAATATATTTTTTAGCAGAAGATATAATTCCTGGAAATATTAGCGATTTTGTAGAAGGGGTAATAAAAGAAGCTTCCTTTAAATCTATTGGAACATTATCGTTATCAATTGTATTTACATTGTGGTCTGCAGGAAAGGGATTTTTTGCACTATGTAAGGGATTTCATTATATATATGAAACACCTAAAGAATATAATTATTGGTATTTAAAATTAAAATCAATTATATGTATAATTATATTTATTCTTATGACAGTTGTAGCTTTATTTTTAATAGCTTTTGGTAACACTATAGTAACATTTATACATAGTAAATATACTAAGTTAAGTACAACAATAAATATTATTTTAAATTGGAGAATAATATGGCAATGCCTAATATTATTTTTAATTTTCTGGCTTATGTATAAATATGTACCAAACCATAAAGTTAAATTTAAAAGCCAAATTCCAGGTGCAGTTTTTGCAGCAGTTGGATGGTATGCGCTTTCATATGTTTTTTCAATGTATTTAAAAATATTTAAAAACTTTTCTATTATATATGGAAGTTTAACTTCTATAATTTTGCTTATGATATGGGTGTATTGGTGTATGTATGCGGTTTTACTAGGTGCGGAAATAAATTCTTGGATGGAAAAAAATAAAAAAAATATTAAAAGTAAAAACTAAAATAAGACTGTGCAATTCAAAGTATTTTGAAACTGCACAGTTTTTTTTTATATAAAGCAAACATTAAAGCCTAGAAGGGTTCTAAACTCGTCCAGAAATTTTAAATATAGAAAACTGAACAAATTTTTTTTAAAATATTGACAAAAATATATAAAGGAGGTATAATTTTAGCAGTCAACAATTAAGAGTGCTAGAATTGAAAAATAAGAGGTGATAAAATATGAATATTGAAAAATTTACACAAAAATCACTTGAAGCCATACAAAATGGTGTAGAAATTACTAAAAAAGAACTAAATCCTGAAATGGGGCAAGAACATTTATTAATTGCATTAATGACTGAGGAAAATAGTTTAATTAGAGAATTAATGGTAAAAATGAATGTAGGAAATAACTTTACAGAAGAATTATGGCAATTAGTTAGAAACAAACCTAAAATACAGGGAAATAGTAATGTTTATATTTCACCTGAAGCAGAAAATGCCTTAAGTGAGGCAGAGAATATTGCTACAAAGATGAAAGATGAATATATTTCTGTTGAACATATAATGTTAGGAATTATAGAAAAGCCATCAAGTGATATACAAAATTTATTAAGACAATTTGACATAACAAAAAATAAATTTTTAAAAGTTTTATCAGAAGTAAGGGGGAATGCTAGAGTGTCAAACGATAATCCAGAATCAACATATAATGTATTAGAAAAATACGGTAAAGATTTAGTAAAACTTGCAAAAGAGCAAAAAATTGATCCAGTTATTGGTAGAGATGATGAAATAAGAAATGTTATAAGAATTCTATCAAGAAAAACAAAAAACAATCCAGTACTTATTGGTGAAGCAGGTGTAGGAAAAACTGCAATAGTTGAAGGATTAGCTTTAAGAATATTAAGAGGAGATGTGCCAGAAGGCTTAAAAAATTGTACAATATTTTCACTAGATATGGGGTCTTTGATTGCAGGAGCAAAATATAGAGGAGAATTTGAGGAAAGATTAAAGGCAGTATTGCAAGAAGTAAGAAAGAGTGAAGGAAGGATAATACTTTTCATAGATGAATTGCATACAATAGTTGGAGCAGGAAAAACAGATGGTGCAATGGATGCAGGTAACCTTTTAAAACCAATGCTTGCAAGAGGTGAATTACATTGTATTGGTGCAACAACTTTGGATGAATATAGAGAATATATTGAAAAAGATCCAGCCCTAGAAAGAAGATTTCAACACGTATTAGTAGATGAACCAACAGTAGAAGATACAATTGCAATTTTAAGAGGTCTAAAAGAAAGATATGAAGTATTTCACGGAGTAAAAATTGCGGATAATGCATTAATTGCAGCAGCTACATTATCTCATAGATATATTACAGATAGGTTTTTACCAGATAAAGCAATAGATTTAATAGATGAAGCTTGTGCATTAATTAAAACAGAAATGGAATCTATGCCAACAGAGTTAGACGAAATATCTAGAAAAATAATGCAACACGAAATTGAAGAAGTTTCGCTAAAAAAGGAAACAGACGAATTTTCAAAACAACATTTAGCCGAAATACAAAAAGAAATTGCAGATATGAAAGCAGAATTTAATGAAATGAAAGCAAAATGGGAAAATGAAAAAGCCAACATCAATAAAGTGCAAAAAATAAGAGAGCAAATAGAACAATTAAATAGCCAAATGGAACAGGCCGAAAGAAATTACGAATTAGATAAAGCAGCAGAAATAAAATATGGCAAATTACCAGAATTGCAAAAACAACTAAAAAAAGAAGAAGAACTTGCAGATGAAAATAGTACAGCCAATAAGTTATTAAGAAATAAAGTAACAGAAGATGAAATTAGCAAAATTGTATCAAGATGGACAGGAATACCTGTATCTAAACTTATGGAAAGTGAAAGAGAAAAAATATTGCATTTAGACGAAGTTTTGCATAAAAGAGTAGTAGGACAAGATGAAGCAGTTTCAAAAGTTACAGAGGCAATAATTAGGTCCAGAGCAGGAATTCAAGACGATAAAAGACCAATAGGTTCTTTCCTATTTCTAGGACCAACAGGTGTTGGTAAAACAGAACTTGCAAAAGCTCTAGCAGAAAGCTTATTTGATGATGAGAAAAATATGGTAAGAATAGATATGACAGAATATATGGAAAAATTCTCAGTATCAAGATTAGTAGGAGCTCCTCCAGGATATGTAGGATATGAAGAAGGAGGTCAACTTACAGAAGCAGTTAGAAGAAAACCATATTCAGTAGTTCTTTTTGACGAAATAGAAAAAGCACATCCAGATGTATTTAACATTTTATTACAAGTATTAGACGATGGAAGAATTACAGATTCACTAGGAAGAACGGTTGACTTTAGAAACACAATAATAATATTAACTTCAAACTTAGGTTCAGAATTTATACTAGATGGTATAAACGATAAAGGAGAAATTAGTAAAGAAGCGAAAGAACAAGTGGATATGTTATTAAAGAAAAGCTTTAGACCAGAATTTTTAAACAGACTAGATGAAATTGTATTCTATAAACCATTAGAAAAAACTCAAATTTCTAAAATATTAGATTTGTTAATAGCAGATTTGGAAAAGAGAATAGAAGATAAACATTTAACATTAGAATTAACTAAAAATGCTAAAAATTACATTATAGAAAATGGATATAATCCAATGTATGGTGCAAGACCATTAAAAAGATTTATGCAATCAACATTAGAAACATTTTTAGCTAAGAAAATTTTGGAAGGAGAAGTTCATCCAAACGATAATATTGTAATAGATTATAAAGACAATAACTTTAAAATAGAAAAGGCAAAGAAATAATATATATAACTCCGACGAGATTGGGCGGACTGCTGTAGCATATAATAAATGAGTTTCCTCGCGGACGGGTTTGGAACTCGTCCATACAAAAAATTAAAAAAATACTAGTTGAACTTTTGCTAAAGTTCAACTAGTATTTTTTTAATAATAAACTTTTTAATCACCAATTGGAATATATTTTTTCTCATTTTCTAGTTTCTTTGACTCTTCTTTAGGAAAAGCTATTTGCAAAGTTCCATTTTTAAAGTTTGCTCTAATATTCTCTTCTTTTAAGTTTTCTCCTACATAATAACTTCTAGAACATTCTCCAACAAATCTTTCTTTATGAAGGAATTTATCATTTTTACCTTTTTCTTCTGTCTCTTCTGTTTTAGAAGCAGAAACTGTTAAATAACCTTCATTTAAATCAATTTTAATGTCGTCTTTGCTAAATCCTGGTAAATCTATATCTAATACATATTCACCCTCTTTTTCTCTAATATCAGTTTTCATTAATTTACTTTCTTTTCTTCCGAAAAAAGGATCATTGAAAACCTCATCAAAAAGATCAACCCCATTTCTTCTTGGCATCATCATCATAAGCCATTCCTCCTTTAAAAAATATTATGTGTTGATACCTAAATGGTAAGAACATATGTAATTATATTATGCTTAATTTTCACTTGCATATACATTATACACCAAATTTTAGCAAAGTCAATAGAAGAGTGCTAAAAAAGTTAAAATTTTTTTATTTTATGAATAAATAAAACTTCTAAAGGTATGATAAAGATACAAATTGCTATTTACTTTTTTAGAAAAAAAGTGTATTATAATAGAGTCGATGGACAAATAAATTTTAGGAGGAAAAACATATGAGTATACCATTAAAAAAAGCAAATATTTTATTACCAAAAGATGCAGATATGGAAAAATGGGCAGTTATAGCGTGTGATCAATATACATCAGAGCCAGAGTACTGGAAAAAGGTAGAAGAAATAGTAGGAGATGCACCATCTACACTAAAAATTACACTACCAGAAATTTATTTAGAGGGAAAAGATGTAGACCAGAGAATTGCAAACATCAATGCCGAAATGGATAGATTAGAAAATGAAGGATTTTTCAAGGTATTAGAAGATTCTTTAATATATATGGAAAGAACACAAGCAAATGGAAAAGTTAGAAAAGGACTTATAGGAATGGTAGATTTAGAGGACTATTCTTATGAAAAGGGTTCGCAAACATTAATTAGAGCAACAGAGGGAACAGTTTTAGAAAGAATACCACCAAGAGTAAAAGTAAGAGAAAATGCTTCATTAGAATTACCACATATAATGCTTTTAATAGATGACGAGAAAAAAGAAATTATAGAAGGATTAACAAGTAAAGTTGCAGAAGATGATGTTGTTTACGATTTCGATTTAATGCAAAATGGAGGACATATAAAAGGATATAAAGTTCCAGATAATTTAGTAAATGATATATTTGGAGGATTAGAAAACTTAGCTAAAAAAGAAGTATTTGAAGAAAAATATCAAGTTAAAGATAAAGGAGTTTTATTATTCTCAGTTGGTGATGGAAACCACTCATTAGCAACAGCAAAAGCTTGCTATGAAAACTTGAAAAAAGTACTTCCAAAAGAAGAGTATGAAAATCATCCAGCAAGATATGCATTGGTTGAAATAGTTAATTTACATAGTGATGCATTAGAATTTGAACCAATTCACAGAGTTGTGTTTGGAGTAAATCCAGAACATATGATAGAAGAACTTGGAAAATATTATGAAATATCAGAAAGCCCAGAAGGTCAAAGAATAGAATATGTATATAATGGAGTAGATAAGGTAATATATATAAAGAACCCAAAATCAAACTTAGCAGTTGGATCTCTTCAAATGTTCATAGACGAATACATTAAAGAAAACGGCGGAAAAGTAGACTATATACACGGAGATGATGTAACAAAAGAGCTAGGAAGCAAAGAAGGAAATATTGGCTTCTTATTACCAAATATGAAAAAAACAGATTTATTTAAAACAGTAATATTAGATGGAGCTCTACCAAGAAAAACATTTTCAATGGGACATAGCTATGATAAAAGATATTACTTAGAAGCAAGAAAAATAAAATAACATTTGTAAATTTTGGGCAGGTACTTAAGAGGTACCTGCTTAAAAATTAAGATTTGAGCAAACATTATTAATTAAGGAGGACTTTTATGAGATATAAATATAGAACACAAGGAACATGTTCAATGCAAATTGAATTTGATATTAATGGGGACATAATAACAAATGTAGTTTTTTATGGAGGATGCCCAGGAAATTTAGCAGCAATATCAAGAGTTGTAGAAGGAAAAACTGTAAAACAAATAGAAGATTGGTTTAAGGATATAAAATGTGGAAATAAACCAACATCTTGCTCTGCACAACTTGCAAAAGCAGTACGCCAGGCATATGAGGAAGAAAACAAAAAATAATTTTAAGCCTTGCATAAACATAGGGAACTATTGACAAATTCAGGTAAAAAATATATAATAGCACCTGTAAAAGGAGAGACTTTTTATGAACAAATTAGAAAAAATAAGCATAATAACAGTTGCAGGATTAGCTGTATTTGGAACAACTGTATTTGGGACAACTGGAAAAGTTTATAATACAAGCCAAGGCTTAGTATTAAGAGGGTCAGCCTCAAAAACAGGAGAACCACTTGCAACAGTTGCAAACGATGCAGAGGTAGAAATTTTAGAAAATCAAGGTGAATGGTATAAAGTAAAAGCAGAAGGAAAAGAGGGATATCTATTTGCAGAATATGTTAAAGTAGAAGAAGCTACAGAAAATCCAGAAGAACCTGCAGAAGAAACAACTACTACCCAAACACCTCAAGACAGCAACAAAGCAAAATCTGAAGCAAAAATATATATAATGCCTGTAATTACATCAAGCACTATTGGAACAATACCTGCTGAAGCAGAAATAAAAGTAGAAAAAACATTAAATAATTGGTCATATGTTTCATATGAAAATACTAAAGGCTGGGTAAGAACAAATAATATTAATAAAGAAGAAACTAAACCAGAAAATACTCCTGAAGAAGAAACAAAGCCTGAAGAGCCTACAGAAGAAACTAAACCAGAAACAGAAAAACCAGCAGAAAATACAAATTTAAGCTTTACAAAAGGTTATATTAATGCATCTTCTGTAAATGTAAGAAAAGAACCAAGTACATCATCAGATATTGTAACAACTTTAATATTAAACACAGGAGTAACAATTGTAGGGCAAACAGACGAATGGTACAAAGTTACTTATGGAGATTATTTAGGATATATTTATAAGCCATTAATTTCAGAAACACCAACTGCAACAAGCAGAGGAAATGAAGTAAGAACAGGAGAAACAGACAATAATCAGAATGAACAAGAAAATTCTAACAAAGTAGAAACACCTACTACAAATAATGCTTCAAGTTCTAGTGCAGGAGATGCAATAGTAGCATTTGCAACAAAATATAAGGGAAAAAAATATGTATGGGGAGGTACAACACCTGAAGGTGGATTTGACTGTTCTGGATTTGTATACTATGTATTCAATTCTTGTGGGTATAGCTTAAGTCGTTCTTGCACAGTACAGGCAAATAGCGGTGTAGCAGTATCAAAATCTGAATTACAACCAGGAGATATAATTTTCTTTAATAATACTTCAAATGGTTCAATAGGCCACGTTGGAATATATATAGGGGGAGGAACATTTATTCACGCAGCTAATCCAAATAGAGGAGTTGTAACAGACACAATAAATAGTGGATATTATTATAAATATTATTATTCAGCAAGAAGAATTGTATAATTTCAAATAAATATTCTAGGGCAATACGATTTTCGTATTGTCTTTTTTTATTGTATAGAAAAACAAAAAAATAGCTGTTTTAAGGAATATAGGGGGCGATTTAATCGTCCGCACTTTAAAGAAAATGAACATTATCTATAAAGCAAATAAGGAGGAAAAATGGAAAAAAGACCAATTGTAATAATTGTACTAGGTGCTATTTGTGGCATTATTCTGCCTAATATTTTAAGCATAAAAATACAAATTATAATAACCATTTCTATAGTTGCTTTAATAATATTATTAAAAATTTTAAAAATCCGAATAAAAAATATATATTACAAAAATTTATTTTGCCGTGTGAATAGATACATTAAAGTAATATTTGATAAAAAATGTTTAACGCTATTTATTATACCTTTAATAGTATTTAGCATATATGTATTAATTTTGAATAATGCATATGAAAAATTTTATAAGCAAGTAGAAACAGAAATTGAAATGGAAGCGGTAATTGTTAGTAACAAAACAGAAAAGGAATATTATAATTCATATATAGCTAAAGGAACTAAGGGTATTTTTAAAAATAAAAGGTTTATTATATATATAAAGAAAAATATAAATTTAGACTATTCAAACAAGGTTATAATACAAGGCACATTTATAAGGCCAAACGAGGCAAGAAACTATAAAGGGTTTAATTATAAAAAATATTTGCAGACAAATAAAATTTATGGAACAATAAAGACAAGTAGCGTAAAATTAGTTTCTAAAAATAATATAAACACTATATTAGAAATAAACAATAAAATACGAAATAAAATAATAAAACAAATCCAAAATATCTTGCCAACAGAAACAAATGGATTACTCATAGGGTTATTATTGGGGGACAATTCATATATGCAAGAAGAAACAGTAGAATATTTTAGAAAAAGTAGTTTAGCACATATGCTAGCAGTATCTGGAGCACATGTTTCTTATATAATTTTAGGACTAACATATTTTGCTACTATCAACAAAATGAACAAAAAATGTGGATATCTTTTAACAATTTTTGCTTTAATTGTAATAATATTTATAACTAATTTTTCAGTATCGGTTATTAGAGCAAGCATTATGGCTATAATTTTAATTTTTTCTAAAATAATTTATAGAAAAGCAGATATAAAAAACACCTTAGCAATTTCTCTGCTAATTATTTTAATAGAAAATCCATATAATATTATGAGTTTAAGCCTGCAGTTGTCATATTTAGGCACAATAGGTGTAATATTTATAACACCAATAATTTACAAAATAATAAATAAATATATAAAATTTAAGTTTAAGTATAAAGAAAAATTGTTTAAAGCTATAAGCGTTTCAGCTAGTGCACAAATAATGATATTACCAATTATGGTCATAAATTTTAATACAATATCATTTACTTTTTTAATATCTAATTTAATTGCAAGTCCGCTTTTTGGTATGGCAATAATTTATGGAATTATATTAATTTTAATTTCCTTTATAGCACTGAACATAGCCGAGCCGTTGGGCGTTTTATTAAATGTAAATTTAAAAGCTCTAATTTTAATTTCTAAATTTTGTTCAAAATTAAAATTATCAAATATTTATGTTATAACTCCAAGAACGATAACAGTTATTATTTATTATATTCTAATTGTTTTAACATCGTATATTTTAACTTTAAAATTTTCTAACAACTTAAAACCAAGAAAAATAAAATTCTTAAAAAAAATCCAGAAATTAAATCATAAAAAAATTATTTTAATATTAATTGTTTTTATAATAATTATAGAAATACCATATAAAAATTATAATGGAAAATTAAAAATTTATTTTATAGATGTTGGACAACGGAGATAGTACACTAATAATAAGTCCAAAAGGAAAGAAAATAATAATAGATGGAGGAGAAAAAGAGCAAAAGGTTTTAACAGCATATTTATTAGCACGAAAAATAAAAACAATAGACTATGCAATTATAAGCCACTTCGATTCAGACCACTTCCGGAGGAATAAAAGAAATAATAGAAAATTTAAAAGTAAAAAATTTAGTAATTACAAAACAGATGGAAAAAACAGAAGAAATAGAAGAGATAATAAATTTAGCAAAAAAAAAGAAGATAAAAATATTAATTGTAAAAGCAGGGGAAAAAATTAATATAGAAAAATATATGTATTTTACAGTATTGTGGCCCAAAGAAGATGAATTAATTTCAGAAAACAGTATAAATAACAATTCAATAGTAGCAAAACTTACATATAAAAATACATCTGCACTTTTTACAGGAGATATAGAAGAAAAAGCAGAAAAGGAAATATTAAATTTATATAAAAACAACCCGAAAATTTTAAAAGCAAATATATTAAAAATAGCACATCACGGTTCAAAAACTTCCTCTACAAAAGAATTTTTAAATGCAGTAAGCCCGGAAGTTGCACTAATAGGAGTAGGGCAAAACAATAAATTTGGGCACCCATCAGAAGAAACAATTAAAAAATTAAAATTGTTAAAAACGAAAATATATAGAACAGACAAAATGGGAGAAATATGTATTGAGGGAAAACGAACTACAATTTTAATGAATAGTGAATAATGAAAAATTTTAATTGATTTTTGTAGGGGCGATTTTAATCGCCCGCAAATGAAAAAGCATATTAAAACGGATTATTTGAATTTGTAGGGGGCAGGTTCCAACTCCATTTGTATAAAAACATTTTTATATATTAAAAAATACAGAAAATGTAGGGGCGATTTTAATCGCCCGCAAATACAAAAATACATTATTAAATTT
>OIYS01001714.1_pt1 | contig 10402 bp, 11 predicted proteins | sample 1588271 | NCBI WGS metagenome assembly OIYS01 (sample SAMN03283286) | human gut metagenome | biome: human-associated habitat; material: feces | host: Homo sapiens | place: Peru | collected 2012
CCCCTCTGCCGACCCTGCCGGGGTCAAGGACTGCGCCAGCGTTCTGGATGCCTTCGCCGCCATCGCTGACGGCAAGTACACTTTCATCTCCCGCGGTGACGCTTCCGGCACCCACACCAAGGAGCTGTCCCTGTGGCCCGAGGCTCTGGGCATTACCAAGGAGCCGGAGTCCTTTGCCAGCTACACCGACTGGTACACTTCCGCCAACGCTGGCATGGGTGCCTGCCTTGTGATGGCTGAGGAAATGGGCGCTTACATTCTGACCGACAAGGCAACCTTCCTGACCTTCGTTGCCAACGACGGCATCATGGAATGATCCTTGCTTTTTGGGACTGATTCGTTTAAACTGTATCCCGTGGGGAGCTATCCCCACGGGATTTTCCAAAGAAGGGAGCAATAAAAATGGGTACCGCGCTGCAAAAGGCCATTGCGCTGATCCTGTCGGCGGATGCTGAGCTTTTGAATATTCTCAGCGTGACGGCCCGGATGAGCCTGCAAAGCTCTCTGATCGCCCTTGCGCTGGGTGTGCCGCTGGGCATCTGGCTGGGCGACTGCAGGTTTCCCGGCAGAGGCGTGCTGCTGGTGCTCAACCGAACCCTTATGGGTATGCCGCCGGTGGTCTGCGGATTGCTCTTCTACATGCTGTTTTCCGGCGTTGGCCCTCTGCGGCACATGAAGCTGCTGTTCACGGTGAAGATCATGGTGCTTGCGCAGGTGGCGCTGATCACGCCCATCGTGATCGGAAATATGGAGACATACGTTGCCGGGATTGCGCCTGCCATCCGGGAGACGGCAAAGGGACTGGGCCTGGGACGGTTCAAAACCTTCCTGCTGCTTTGCAATGAGTGCCTGTATTCCATCATTTCCGCGTATCTTCTGGCGTTTGCCCGCTCCATAGCGGAGGTGGGCGCAGTGTCCATGGTGGGCGGCGCTATCTCCTGGAAGACCAACGTCATGACCACCGCCATCATGCAGTACACCAACCGCGGTAATTTTTCTCTCGGCATCGCGCTGGGTATGATTCTGCTGGCAGCGTCGCTGCTGGTAAACATTGTGATTTCCTTGCTTCAAAGGAGGCTGAGCCGATGATCCTTCCTGCCTTTTCCAAGACCTATCACGGCGTGAAGGTTCTGGACTTTCCGGGACTGAAACTGCAGCCGGGAAAGATTTACGCGATCCTCGGCGCTAACGGCAGCGGCAAGTCCACCTTTGCGAAAATCGCCGCCGGAATCCTTCCTGCGGATCAGAAATGCCGCATTCCCGGCAGCGTGGGCTACCTTCCGCAAAAGCCTTATGCCTTTCGGATGACGCTCAGGAAAAACATCCTTCTCACCGACGGAAGACCCGAGCGGGCCGATGAGCTGATGAGGACGCTTTCTCTGACGGAGCTGAAAGAGAAGCGGGCCGACAGACTTTCCGGCGGCGAGACCGCCCGTATGGCCATGGCCCGGCTGATGATGAAGCGATACGATATGGTGATCCTCGATGAGCCCACTGCCGCTATGGACATAGAGTCTACATCTGCCGCGGAAGAATTGATTCTGAAATACGTCAGGGAAACAGACTGTGTTCTGATTCTGGTGACCCATTCTCTCCAGCAGGCACGCCGCGTGGCGGATGAAGCGATCTTTTTCCATAAGGGAAGGCTTCTGGAGAATGGGCCGGCGGAGCATGTACTGTATCACCCTGCACTGGCGGAAACCCGGAAGTTTCTGGAGTTTTATGGAAATTAGGATAAATCGGCAAGAGCTGGATAGCGGATCTTTTTCCCCATCCAGTTCTTGCCGATTTCATCAGAGGTTCCTTAGGTTTTGCCTGTGTGGGAAGCACCCGCAATCAAAATAACCATCCCTGTTTCTCCATAGAACCATCACATGATCGTCAGCATATTGTAAAGCTTCATGAGGCGGATATCCTCCCGGGACAGGCGCAGACTTTTTTCAAATTCCGGCGTTTCCTCCTGAATGGTCTTGGACAGCAGCACTTTGGTGGAGGTGGGCATCAGGGGACGGCTGGAAATGCCAAAGGACAAGGCCCATTTCACCGGGGCGTTCATGTAGGGGCTGGGGACGCCGATCTGGTAGTGGTCCATCTCCATATCCTGATTCTGGAGCACCAGCAGGCTCAGAGCGTCGTAGTGGGTCATGGTGCCCTCGTAGAGGTTTTCGCACAGGGTATAGTGCTGAAAGTCCTTCACATTCATGTACATATGCACATGGTATACCCCAGTGCCGATTTTGGATGCCACATCGATGACGCAGCGGTTAACCTGATTGGTTCGCCCGTCAAAGTAGTACATATAAAAGTGGCTTAAATTCGTGAAGAAGGCGGGAACCGAGCCGGAGGATGCCCCGGTATACCCGGTGGGCGGAAGGTACATAAGCTGCGTCACCTTCACGTCCAGGGCACAGGCAATGTCGTACAGGGACAGGATATCCATGACGATCTGCCCGGATTCATATTTGGAGATGCTGGACTTGCTCTTGCACACCGCGTCCGCCAGCTGCTCCACCGTCATACCCTTCTTTTTTCGGTAATGGCGGATTTTTACACCGATTTCTTGGGCAATATCCACAACCGATACCCCTCCATTTTTTGCAGATTGTACAGTTTCTCACAATGGAAAAAAAGAAGATTTTTCCTGCGTATTTTCATTATATCCTAAAAAAGCAGGAAAATCAAGCAATATTCGCATTCACAGGAAACAAAATGCGGGAATTGTTTCACCGCAAGAAACTCTGGCCATTGGACAATTTCCAGAATTCGGGTATATTGGGTTCAGCGAAAGGACAGTTCCGGCGGCCGACGGGACGTTCCGAAAGCACTGACAAAAAGAAGGAGCCGCGTATGAAATACAATTTCGATGAGGTGATTGACCGCAGCGCCAATCGTTCCTCCAAATACGATGAGCGTACCAAGAAGTTCGGCACAGCCGATGTGATCCCCCTGTGGGTGGCGGATATGGATTTCCGCACGGCCCAGCCTATTATTGATGCCTGCGCCGCCAAGGCTCAGGAGGGCATCTGGGGCTACACCTCCCGCCCCGCCAGCTACTTTGAAGCCGTTCAGGAATGGGAAGTCAAGCGCAACAACTGGAAGCCTGACACTTCCCTTATGAGCTGGAGCCTTGGCGTTGTGCCCGCCCTGTCCGCCATTGTCAAGCTGTTCAGCAAGGACGGTGACAAGGTGCTCATCCAGACCCCGGTCTACTCCGAGTTCTACGACGTGGTGGAAGCCTGGGGCAGAACCGTGGTGGAAAACCAGCTGGTGGAAGAGAACGGCCACTGGCACATTGATTTTGAGGATTTTGCCGCCAAGGTGAAGGAGTGCAGCATTTTCCTGCTGTGCAATCCCCATAACCCCCTGGGCATCGTCTGGGAGCCGGAGGAGCTGCGGAAAATGGCAGAGCTGTGCATCGAGAATAACACCCTGCTGGTTTCTGACGAAATTCACTCCGACCTGATTTTCCACGGCAAGCACCACACTCCCACGGCCACCCTCTCCCCGGAGATCGCCGAACATATCATTACCTGTGTTTCCGCTACCAAGACCTTCAATCTGGCTGGTTTGCAGGCAAGCACCACCATCTTCCCCAACGCGGAAATGAAGGCCGTCTTTGACAAGTTCTGGGGCGGCATGGACATCCACCGCAACAACGCCTTCAGCTCCGTTGCCATGGAAGCGGCCTACCGAGAGGGCGAGGAATGGCTGGAGCAGCTGCTTCCTTACATTTCCGCCAATTTCGACTATGTCCGGGATTTCTGCGCCAAGAACATCCCCCAGATCAAGCCCAACTGCCCCGACGCGACCTACCTGATGTGGCTGGACTGCCGGGAACTGGGCATGAGCAACGAGGAACTTCGGGACTTCTTTATCCACAAGGCAAAGCTGGGGCTGAACGAGGGCTATACCTTCGGCCGCAGCCTCACGGGCTTCATGCGGCTGAACGCCGCCTGCCCCCGCGCCACCCTGGAAAAAGCGATGGCTCAGCTGAAAGAAGCTGTTGACAGCCTGTAATCATCCCCTCAATTGAAGTAAGGAGAAATAAGAAGGAGACATAACATGTAGATCCCGCTACCGGCGCTGTCCCCGAAGGCATCACCGCCCAGGCGGAGCAGAGCTGCAAGAATGTAGGCGCGATTCTGGAAGCTGCCGGCACCGGCTTTGACCGGGTCATCAAGACCACCTGCTTCCTGGCGGATATGGGAGATTTCGCCGCCTTCAACGAAGTCTACGCCAAGTTCTTCACCTCCAAGCCAGCCCGTTCCTGTGTGGCGGTGAAGGCTCTGCCCAAAGGTGTGGCTTGCGAAATCGAAGCCATTGCGGTAAAATAAAGACACAATTTTGAAATGAGGAGCGAAGCGTATGAAAATCACTGTGATCGGCAGCCATCTCTGCCCGGATACCCTGTACGCCCTGAATCAGCTGGCCGCCGCCGGTGCGGAAGTCAGTTTCCAGGACATCCTGTCCTGCCATGCCGCTCTGCTGACTTACCTGAACATCCGGGAGAACAGTGAGCTGTACGCCTCCATCCGGGGCACCCAGAGACTGGGCGTTCCCTGCTTCCAGCGGGAGGACGGCAGCCTGACCCTGGAACTGAAGGATATCCTCGACTAAACCATGCCATAGCCCCGGACGGCGCATTGCCGCGCCGGGGCTATGATGCATTAAGGAGCTGAAATTATGCACGAATTGACAGAACTGATCCGGCAGGATATGCGCCCGGCCCTGGGCGTGACGGAGCCGGGCGCCATCGCCTTTGCTGTCGCCACTGCCAGAAAGCATACCACCGGGAACATTCGCCGGATCGTCCTGGGACTGAACAGCGGTATGTTCAAAAACGCCTTTACCTGCGGCATCCCCGGCAGCGACAAGGTGGGCAATGCCCACGCCGCCGCCCTGGGGGCTGTGGGCGCTGACCCGGAGAAGGGGCTGGAATGCCTGGACGGCATCACCCCGGAGCAGGCCCAAAGGGCTCGGGAGCTGGTGGAGAAAGGCTGCGTCAAGGTGGAGATGCGGGAGATCACCAGCCGCATTTTCATTGAAGCCACTGTGGAAACGGATTCCGGAACCGCCTGCGTGACCATCCGGGACAGCCATACCAACATTGTGAAAATCACGGAAAATGATGGGGTTGTGTGGGAAAAGACCGTGGAGGCGGAAAAGCGCGAGGAAGAAGTGCCGCTGATCCACCGCTATACGCTGGCACAGCTTTATGACTACGTTCAGACCGTTCCCATTGCGGAATTGTACTTTATCCGGAAGGCCTTTGCCACCAACCTCGCCCTGTTTGAAGCGGGGCTGAACAGTCCGAAGACCGGCTTCGCCCGGTATCTGCTGGCTGCCAACGGCGGCAGCGTCATTTCCGGGGATGAACGGAAGACGGCATCCCTGCTGTGCAATGCCGCCATTGAAGCCCGGGTGCTGGGTCTGCCGGAGCCTGCCATGAGCGTCACCGGTTCCGGCGCGCACGGCATCATCGCCACCATGCCCCTGTACGCGGCTTACCGGGTCAGCGGCTATCGGGAAGAAAATTTACTCCGGGCCACGGCGCTGAGCTGCCTGGTGTGTATGTACATCAAGGAGTATTCGGGAAAGCTGTCCGCCTTCTGCGGCTGCGCCATCGCCGCCGGAACCGGCATGGCCTGCGGCCTGACCCTGCTGCGGGGCGGTACGGCGGAAACCATGGCCCACGTTATCGATAACCTCGCCGGAAGCATCACCGGTATGATCTGCGACGGCGGCAACCAGGGCTGCACCATGAAGGGTGTTGTGGCGGTGGATGCCGCGTGGCAGGCCGTTGATATGGCGATGTGGGGTGTCTCCATTTCCAACATCCACGGCATCTGCGGAGCAACCCCGGAGGAAACCATGCGCAATATGGGCAGGATCGCCTCCCCCGGCATGGTGGGCACGGAAAAGACAATTCTGGACATTCTGGAAGAAAAAAAGGAAGTGTGAATATGAATCCAAACAGTGAGATTTACAGAGCTTATGTACAGACCCTGAAGGAAGAGCTGATCCCCGCCATGGGCTGCACGGAACCCATCGCCATCGCCTACGCCGCCGCCAAGGCCCGGGAGGTACTGGGCTGCGTCCCGGATATGGTGAAGATCGGCGTCAGCAACAACATTATCAAGAACGTGAAAAGCGTCATTGTCCCCAATACCGGCGGCATGAAGGGCATTGAAGCCGCTGCCGTGGCGGGCATCGTGGCGGGGCAGGCGGACAAGGCCCTGGAGGTCATCTCTCAGGTCAGCGCGGAGCAGAAGCAGGCAATGCGGGCGTTTCTGAACACCGTTCCCGTTGCCGTGGAGGCCATTGACAACGGCATCGTTTTTGACCTCATCGTGGCTCTCTACTGCGGCACCCAGTCCGCTATGGTGCGCATCACCCACTACCACACCAACATCGTTTCCATCAAGAAAAACGGCGAAGTGATCCTTGAGCGTACCGAGGAAGAAGGCGGAGCCTGCGGCGGGGAGAATCCTGCCGAGACCGGTCTGACGGACAGAAGTCTGCTGACCGTTGCCGACATTTTCGACTTTGCCAATACTTGTGACCTGGCGGATGTCCGCCCGGTGCTGGATACGCAGATCCGGTACAACACGGCGATCTCCGAGGAGGGTCTGCGCGGGGATTACGGTGCCAACGTCGGTTCCACCATGCTGAAATTCTACGGCAGCGAGGTGCGCAACCGGGCCATTGCCAAGGCGGCCGCCGGTTCCGATGCCCGCATGAGCGGCTGCGAGCTGCCTGTGGTCATCAATTCCGGCAGCGGCAATCAGGGCATCACAGTCTCCGTCCCCGTCATCGAGTATGCCCGGGAGCTGGGGGCTTCCGAGGAAATGCTCTTCCGGGCGCTGGTGCTGGCGAACCTCATTGCCATCCACGAAAAGACCGGCATCGGGCGGCTGTCCGCCTACTGCGGAGCGGTCAGCGCAGGCTGCGCGGCGGGCTGCGGCATCGCTTATTTGCAGGGTGCTGACTGCAAGGCCATTTCCCATACCCTGGTCAACTCCCTGGCCATCGTTTCCGGCATTATCTGTGACGGTGCCAAGCCCAGCTGCGCGGCAAAGATCGCGTCCAGCGTGCAGGCAGGCATTCTGGGATACCATATGTACCTGAACGGCCAGCAGTTCCGCTCCGGCGACGGCATCGTCACCAAGGGCGTGGAAGCCACCATCCGCAATGTGGGTCGTCTGGGCCGAGACGGTATGCGGGAGACGGATAAGGAAATCGTTAAGATCATGCTGCACAGATAAGCCGCAGAAAGGAATCACCGTTATGAGAATTCGCACAGCCACCGCCGCGGACCTGGCGGAAATTACCAAAATTGAAGCAGCCTGCTTTCCTGCCTCCGAGGCGGCAACGGAAACGAGCTTTGCCCGGCGGCTGCAAGTTTATCCGAATCATTTTTGGGTATTGGAGGATGGGAATACCATGGTTGGCTTTGTCAACGGCATGGTCACGGATGAAAAGGATCTGCGGGATGAAATGTACGAGGATGCCGCTCTGCATCATGAAAACGGAGCGTGGCAGATGATTTTCGGTGTGGATACCATTCCATCCTACCGCTGCCGGGGCTGTGCGGAAAGCTTGCTGCGCCATGTGATCCGGAAGGCCAGGGAACAGGGGCGAAAGGGGCTGGTGCTGACTTGCAAGGAAGCACTGCTCCATTATTACGGAAAGTTCGGCTTTGTGAATGAAGGCATTTCCCGGTCTACACACGGAGATGTCGTATGGTATCAAATGCGGCTGACGTTTTGATACTATTTCCTGATTAAAATCTTAATTTTAATCAGGAAGGCATCGTCTGAAGGCGCCGCCTGCAGACCGTCGAGAAACCCCAGTTTTGCCTGACGCAAAACTGGGGTTTCTCGACAGTCTGAGGGAAGCTCTGATTGAATCAGAGCTTCCCTGATGTTTATCTGGCATCCGAAAAGAAAATCCTTTCTTCGGTTTTTTGGGCTTTCCTCTTGACCAATTGTCATTCCTGTGCCATGATATAAGTATGAGAAAACCGAAAGGATGAAGCGTGATGAAGCATTTTTTGATCGTTGTGGACATGCAGAAGGATTTTGTGGACGGGGCGCTGGGAACGGCGGAAGCTCAGGCCATTGTGGGAAACGTGATGGACAAGATCCTGAACTTTGACGGCCAGATTTTTGCCACTTTGGATACCCACACGGAAAACTACCTGCAATCGGCGGAAGGGAAAAAGCTGCCCGTGGCGCACTGTATCAAGGGAACGGCAGGGTGGACGCTGGACGACGGCGTGGCCGCCTGCCTGGAGCAAAAGGGCTATACGCCTGTGGAAAAGGTGACCTTCGGCTCCGTGCTGCTGCCCAGGCTTCTTTATCAGGCGGCGGCAGGGGAGCCCTTTACGGCAGAGCTGGTAGGCCTGTGCACGGATATCTGCGTGGTGTCCAACGCTCTGATGCTCAAGGCCAATTTCCCGGAAATGGAAATCACCGTGGACAGCCGCTGCTGCGCCGGAGTGACCCCGGAAACCCATGCGGCGGCGCTGACCACCATGGCCTGCTGTCAGATCAACGTGAAGTAAAGGAAGTGGGTCTATGTTCTTTTTCGCACCCGTGATGCCGGATCTGATTTTCTCAGTGCTGGCAATTTATGTCCTGGCGGCGGTACTGCCGGCCATTTTCCTCATGCGCTATGTCTACCGGCAGGATCAGATCGAGCCGGAGCCGGTGGGACTGCTGGCCAGCCTTGTGTGGAAGGGGGTTCTGGCGGCTCTCGCGGCCATCGTGCTGGAATTTATCGGCCAGACGGTTTTGCAGGGGCTTGTCAGTGAGGACAACCCCAATTATGTCTACTACCTGGCCTTCCTGGTGGTGGCAGCGGTGGAGGAGGGGACGAAGCTTTTCTTCCTGTACCGGCGCACCTGGAAGGAGCCGGATTTTAACTACCGCTTTGACGCCATTGTCTACGCGGTGTTCGTGTCCCTGGGCTTCGCCGCCTTTGAAAACGTGAAATATGTGCTCAGCTATGGCCTGTCCGTGGCGCTGCCCCGGGCCATTCTGGCGGTGCCGGGTCATATGGGCTTTGCGGTGTTCATGGGCATTTTCTACGGTCGGGCCAAGCGCTGTGCCGACTGGGGAAACCGGTTCGGCTGCAAGGTCAATCTGATCCTCAGCTACCTGTTCCCGGTGGCGCTCCACGGGGTCTACGACAGCTGCTGCATGACGGGCACCAACCGGTCAACTTTGGTATTTGTCATTTTTGTATTGGTCATGTATCTGCTGGTGTTCCGGCTCATTCGCCACGAATCCAGAACGGATACGCCGATTTAACGATGAGAAGGGAGAATCATTATGCAGGATATCGGAATGCAGTTTCACATTCACTGTAAAGAAGGGGACGTAGGACGGTATGTGTTCCTCCCCGGCGACCCGGGGCGGTGCGAGTCCATCGCAAGCTTCTTTGAGAGCCCTGTCCATATCGGCATGAACCGGGAGTACAACATCTACACCGGAACCCTGCTGGGACAGAAGGTCTCCGTATGCTCCACGGGCATCGGCGGCCCCTCGGCCTCCATCGCCATGGAGGAGCTGCACAACATCGGCGCGGACACCTTCATCCGGGTGGGCACCTGCGGCGGCATTGCCCTGGACGTGCTGCCCGGGGACGTGATCGTGGCCACCGGCGCCATCCGCTATGAGCACACCTCCCTGGAATACGCGCCCATCGAGTTCCCGGCGGTGCCGGATTTTGACCTGACTGCCGCCCTGAAGGCTGCCAGTGAGGATCTGGGCTACCGAACCCATACGGGCGTTGTCCAGTGCAAGGATTCCTTCTACGGCCAGCACAGCCCGGAAAAATCCCCGGTTTCTTATGACCTGCTGCAAAAGTGGGACAGCTGGAAACGGCTGGGGGTCAAGGCCAGCGAAATGGAGTCGGCGGCGCTGTTCGTGGTGGCGGCGGCGCTGGGTGTGCGCTGCGGCAGCTGCTTCCATGTGATCTGGAATCAGGAGCGGGAGAAGGCGGGACTGGCAATGCCCATGACCGAGGATACCTCCGGAGCCGTGAAGGTGGGCATCGAGGCCATGAAGCGCGTCATCGCCGCGGATTTGAAGAAGTAAAAAAGCTGCCGCATGGATGGCACAGCCCGTTAAAACGCACGAGTTACGATTACAATGTCATTGCGAACCATCCCGCAGGATGGTGTGGCAATCCCCCGGTTCTTCCGAGAACGATTGGAAAGCGCATGTCATTGCGAGGAGGCCAGCGGCCGACGTGGCAATCCGTTCTCAAAAGGCTCCCCTTGGTCAGCAAGGGGAGCCTTCGCCCTCATCCGTCTCGCGCTTGCGGGAGACGCGCGAGCCACCTTCCCCCAAGGGAAGGCATGGGAAACGGATTGCCACGTCGGCCGATGGCCTGG
>OIYS01001718.1_pt1 | contig 10374 bp, 9 predicted proteins | sample 1588271 | NCBI WGS metagenome assembly OIYS01 (sample SAMN03283286) | human gut metagenome | biome: human-associated habitat; material: feces | host: Homo sapiens | place: Peru | collected 2012
ATGTGTTAGGCACGCCGCCAGCGTTCGTCCTGAGCCAGGATCAAACTCTCAAAAAATTGTATCTAAACCCTTCTCAGGGCTCAAATCAAGTTTTTGAATAATCTGCTTCTAGCATTATTACTCAAGAATTTTCGTTGGCTGTTTTTCGCTTACGCTTAAACAATTCCATTAATTGTCCAAGGTGTTAAATAGTTCGTCTTAACGTTATTCAATTTACAAGGTACAGACGGCTCGGCTCAAGCGTTCGCTCGATTCGAACTCGTTTATTATATCACAGCAAATTGCCTTTGTCAAGAACTTTTTTGAAGTTTTTTCAAGGTTTTTCGCTGTTTTTGTGTCCTCCCGGCCTCTTTCGACGCCGTTCATCAGACAGCTTGCATATGATACCACCGCAAGACCCATTTGTCAAGCACTTTTTAACAAATTCTGGCAGCAATACACCCCCTGCGAAAAACTTCCACAGGGGGTGTATACTCAGGTCCTTCTCAACGCATCGATGGGGTTCAGATTTGCGGCCTGGGTCGCGGGAAGCAGTCCGAAAACCACGCCGATCAGGGTGGAGAACACCACCGCAATCAGGATCGCAGGAACGCTGATGGCCACCGGAATCTGCATAATGGTGGAGATCAGCTCTGCCAGGCCCACACCGGTGAGAACACCGATGATGCCGCCGATGCTGGTCAGCACAGCCGCCTCGGTAAGGAACTGCAAGAGGATCCGTTTTTTCTTGGCACCGATAGCCTTCTTCAGGCCGATCTCACTGGTCCGCTCGGTGACAGACACCAGCATGATGTTCATGACGCCGATACCGCCTACCAGCAAAGAGATGCTGGCGATCCAGATCAGCTGGGTGTTGGTAGACTTACTCATGCTTTGCAGCTGCTGGGCCTGCTCCAGCATACCGGAGCTGCGGTAATCAAAGCCCGTATCCGTTCCGGTGATCTGGGTCTGGGTCAGGATATCCGCCGCCTTCTTGCCAACGGTTGCCATCACGTCCGTATTTTTCACTTTGATGGCCGCACTCGTGGGTTCGTCAAAGGCGTAGATGCTGGGCCAGGCGCTGCTGGGGATATAGATACTGCCGCCGCTGTCGTTGACATACAGGTTGTAGTCACTGATGGAGTTGATGGTGGGGGTGAATTCCTTCCGGGCGCCCACAACACCCACCACAGTAAAGACCTGCTTTCCATACTCCAGGCATTGGCCCACCGGATCCACGCCGTTGAATAGCGCCTCCGCTGCGGTACTGTCCACCAATGCCACCATTCTGCAGTTCTGGAAATCCCTCTGGGTAAAGCCCCGGCCGGAACGGACCTGAAGTCCGTAGACACTCATATAATGGTCGTCCACACCGATCAGGTTGCCGTTGAAGGAGGTATCCTGATAATAAAATCCGTCCACATACTGGCGATAGGTGTACAGAGAAACCTCCTCCGCCCCGGAGATGTCCTTCAGTTCCTGCCGGGTTTCCTCCGTAATCGGGCGAACGCAGTCCGGCACCTGATTCCAGCCCAGATCATACTGATTGCCGTTCTGGTTCAGCTGGATCGTGACCACATTGTTGCCTGCGCCAATGAGGTTCTGCTTGATCTGCTCGTTGGTGCCCTTGATGGTGGAAACAATGGTGATGATGGCGGCAATGCCGATGATGATACCCAGCATAGTCAGGACAGACCGGAGCTTGTGGCTCCAAATGCCCTCAAAGGCCAAATGAATATTTTCTACCATAGATGCACCTCCTTAGTTCCCGTAGAGGGTGCTGTAGTCACCCAACTCCGTGGACGCTCCGACCTTAACATTTTTCCCGTAGGGGAAGGCGACCTTGTCCTCGGTGGTGATGCCGGAGAGGATCTCCTTATAGCTGCCCCAGACGGTCTTGCCGGTCACTACGGTTCGCTTCTCCAGCTTGCCGTTGGGTCCCTGGACATAGACGATATTCTCTCCGTTTTCCTTACGGATAAAGGCATTTGTCAGGTAAATTCCCCCTTCGTCATCGTTGAGAGAATAGCTGATGTTGACGTAGCTGCCTCCCACCAGGTCCGCGGACTCATCCACGAAGACATTGAAGGGATAGTAGCTCACGTTCTGGTTGCCGTTTCCTCCGTAGCTGTTGTTCGTGGGGTAATCGCCGATAGACTCCACAGTGCCGGTATACATATTACCGTTGCGGTAATCGTTGATGGTCACTTCGCTGCCGATGGCCAGCCTGTCCCGGACCAGTTCACTGACGGAGCCCACCACATAGTAGCCGCCGCCGCCGGAAACCTTGATAATGGGCTGCTTGGTCTCTCTGGCCTCTTCCTCTGTGAGGACAGAGACCACCTTGCCGTCCACCTCAGAACGGACCTTGCCGTCCTTGGTCTCTCGCTGGGCGATGCTGTATTCCCTCTCGGCAACTTTGATATTGTACTCCACATCCAGAATGGTTTTCTGCTGATCCTCCCGCATTTTCACGATCTCCGCCAGGGTGTATACCGTTCCCTCCGGCACATCGGGCTCGTCAACGACGGTGCCGCCGTAGTCCACGGCATCCTTGGTGTAGTCGTTCACATTGGAGGCATCAAAGGGGGTAAAATAGTAGCCGCTGTCCGTCAGATAGACGTGCATGCCGAAATAGACATAGGCGTAGGCCTTGGTGTGGTCACCGTAGGCCTCCTTGAGGATCATATAGAAGTTGGTGATGCTTTCCCGCTCCGGCAGGGTAGGCGCCACAGGCGCTTCTCCCGGGTCCTCTCCAGCGGCAACAGCATCGTCATAGGCTTTTTTCGCCTCCAAGTAGGCCTCATAGGCGGAATCATACTCTGCCTTTGCGCTCCGGTAGCGAGCTTCCTCCAGGAAGGCCGCCACATCCCGGACCATATTGGCGGAGACGCTGCCATCCTGCCGGACCCACAGGATCACAGGATCGTCCTTGCTGCTGCCGGATCCGCCGGACCAGGTGGTCACATCCGTATAGGTGGTATTGGGCAGATAGGTCTCCCCGGACCGGAAGGCATCGTCGCCGCTTACATCCGGTGGAATATAGGTGCTGCCGCCCTGCTGGGGCGTATAGGGCTGGAGGTTGTTGATCTCCGCCAGCCGGTCCTTTTCCTGCTGGAGCTGGAGCTTCAGCTGCTCCACCTTCAGCCGCTTCTTTTCCAAAGCCAGATCCGACAGAGTGGAGTCGTAGGACATGAGCACATCATCCTTCTTGACTGTATCCCCAACCTTCACGTTGATCTCCGTGACGGTCTGCGTGTCTGAGAGCATGACGGTCTGGATATTGTCGGAACGGACCGAGCCATAGCTCTCTTGGCTGTCCCCCCAGTAGTCAGTCATACCGGCAATATCAAAGGGATAGACATAGACGGGCTTTTTCCCGGAGTTGGCTGCCCCGGCGAAGATACCCAGGCCGATCGCCAGGGCTCCCAAAACGGAACCGCCGATAACAAACGCTTTCTTTTTATGCTTCATGAGAGGCTCCCCCTTCTTCCAATGTGGTGAAGAGCTCACCGTCCAGAATGTGATAGGTCTTCTTGGCCCACTTAGCCACATCGGAGTCGTGGGTGATCATCAGGATGGTCATGCCCTTGGCGCTCAGGCTGTCAAAAATTTCCATGACCTGTTTGCCGGACTTGCTGTCCAAAGCGCCGGTGGGCTCATCCGCCAACAGCAGCGCCGGATTTGTAACAATGGCCCGGGCAATGGCCACCCGCTGGCACTGACCACCGGACATCTGGTTTGGCAGGAAATGGATCCGGTCCTCCAGTCCCACCATTTTCAGGGCCTCCTCTGCCCGCTCCCGGCGCTCCTTCAGGGGCACATCGGCATAGAGCAGCGGCAGGGCCACATTATCCACAGCCTCCATCTTGGGCATCAGGTAATAGCTCTGAAACACGAAGCCCAGATATTTGTTCCGGATCTCCGCCAGGTTGTCATCGTTCAGATTCTGGAGGTTTTTGCCGTCCATCTCATAGGTGCCGGAAGTCGGCACATCCAGACAGCCGATGATATTCATGAGGGTGGACTTGCCGGAGCCGGACGGGCCCATAATGGCAATGTAGTCCCCCTTCTGGACCTCCAGATTTACGTTTTTCAACACCCGCACAGGCTCCTTGCCCTGCATATAATCCTTGCAGATGTCTGTCAGTTTTAGAATGCTCAAGGTGTCACCCCGCTTCCGTGAAGGAATCCACCACAGATTCCGGGTCCGCCTGGAGTTCTCCGGCGCTGTCCGCAGTCTCAGCAGTCTGCTCCGGGTCCATCTGGGTTTCCTCAGAGTTCATGGCGTCCTCCATACCGGCATCCGCCATGCCTCCATCCACCATACCGGCATCCATGCCGCCATCAACCATGCCGCCGTCGGACATACCGCCGTCTTGCATACCGCCGTCTTGCATACCGCCGTCCATGCCGGCATCGGACATACCACCGTCTTCTTCAGAAACAACCGGGGTATGGGACACCGCCACACCGGGCTTGCAAAGCTCCGCATCCGGGAAAGCAATATAGTCCGTTTCGCTGAGGCCGCCGGTGACATCATAGAGGTCCGTTTCCTCGTTGTATTCCCCCAGCGTAACGGTCCGCTTCTCCAGCTTGCCGTGGCTGCCCTCTGCCCAGACGTAGGCGCTGCCGTCATCCTCAAAGCAGATATAAGCGCTCTGCACCGGCACGCCGGAGACGGTGCCGTCGCCGCTGTCCCGCTGGAGATACAGGTGCTGGCCCATGATCAGGCCGTCCATGCTGTCCAGCTCCACGTAAAAATAATACTTGCTGGACTGGTTTACGGAGTCAGAGCTGCTGCTCATCACGTAGCCATTGTTGTCATTCTTCACCGGGTTTTCGTAGTCGATCTGGCTGACGGTGCCGGTCCAGGTCTTGCTGCTGTCCACCCGGGAGGTCATGAGGACCTTATCCCCCTGGCGCAGGGCGTTCTGCTGAAGCTCTCCAATGATGCCCTTGACCCGGTAGGCCCCGGCCTGCTGGATGGTGATATAGGCCGCGGGATTGCCCTGGCTGTCGGTGCCGTTCTCGTTGACGGCCTGGATGCGGCCGGTAACGGGTGACGTGATGGTGGCATTGTCCAATAGCTTCCTGGCCTTCTCCAGCTCCGCCACCTTGGTCTTCATATTGAGCTCAGCTTCCTTCTTGCTGACCTGCAGGGACTGGATCTGGATGGTATACTGAAGCTTCCGGTCAGCGCTGGCCTTATCCCGGTCCCGTTCCAGGTCGCCGATCTGGGTGTCGTAGTCCGACATGCTGGAATTCAGCTGCTCCCGTTCCAGGTCCAGCTTGTCCGCCGCCAGCTGCAGCTGGTCCGTGTCATAGGTAAAGAGGGGATCTCCCTCTTTTACGTCCTGGCCTTCCTTCACAAGGAGCTCAGACACATCCTTGTCGGAATCCTTTTTGATCTCCGTAATATTTTCGGATACCACCATAGCAGAGAACTTATCCGTGGACGAGATCCCGGACAGCACGCTGACCTGCTGGACATATACGGCCGTCTTGTCGCTTCCGCAGCCGGCGAGAGAAGCCGCCAGGCAAACAGCCGCGCCAAAGGCCGCCAAACGTTTTTTATTCATATATTCATCCTCCTGTGGGGCAAATGGGGGCATCCGGCTTTTTTCCCGAAGCCCGCCTTTATACTAGCGCTATCATACGAAACTCCCGGCAAAAAGTCAACCAGGGCTGGGATTAATCCTTTCTTAAGTTTTCAAAAACCGGGCCGTCCCGATCAAAGGACAGCCCGGTTGATTTTATTTAGTACGCCACGCCCCAGTAGATCATCTTGCTGGCAGGCTTGCCGCAGCAGGCGCAGGTATCGCCCAGGTGCTCCTGCTTGAAGGGGATGCAGCGGGAGGACATCCCAGCCACTTCCTTCATCTTCAGCTCGCACTCCTGGCTGCCGCACCACATGGTCTTCACAAAGCCGCCGTTCTTCTCCTGGATCTCCTTGGCCTCTTCCAGGGAGTGGGCCGCGTAGATATGGTCTTCCAGATTCTTTTTGGCCCGGTCATACATACCCTGATGGACCAGCGCCAGCTGCTCCGCCACAGCCTTTTCCAGGTCCTCCAGCTTAACGGTGACCTTCTCCCGATCGGTCCGGCGGACCAGAACGCACTGGTCATTCTCCAGGTCCCGGGGGCCGCACTCCACACGCAGAGGCACACCCTTCATCTCGTACTCAGCGCACTTCCAGCCCATGGAGTTGTCGGAATCGTCCACCTTCACCCGGAACCCAGCCTGCTCCAGCCGATCCTTCAGCTGCTGAGCGGCCTCCAGAACGCCGGGCTTGTGCTGAGCCACAGGCAGGATCACCACCTGCACAGGTGCGATCTTGGGGGGCAGCACCAGACCGTTGTTGTCACCGTGGGTCATGATGATGCCGCCGATCAGGCGGGTGGAAACGCCCCAGGAGGTCTGGAAGGGGCTTACCCGCTGGTTGTTCTTATCCGTAAAGGTGATATCAAAGGCCTTGGCGAAGCCGTCACCGAAGTAGTGAGAGGTGCCCGCCTGCAGGGCCTTGCGGTCGTGCATCATGCATTCGATGGTATAGGTTGCCTCTGCGCCGTTGAACTTCTCCTTCTCGGTCTTCTGGCCCCGGGTCACAGGCATTGCCAGGACATTTTCGCAGAAGTCGGCGTACAGGTTCAGCATCTGTTCGGTAAAGGCCTTGGCCTCCTCGGCAGTGGCGTGCATGGTGTGGCCCTCCTGCCACAGGAACTCGCGGGTACGCAGGAAGGGGCGGGTGGTCTTTTCCCAGCGCACCACGCTGCACCACTGGTTGTACTTCATGGGAAGCTCGCGGTAGCTGTGCAGCACGCGGGACCAGTGGTCGCAGAACATGGTCTCGCTGGTGGGACGCACTGCCAGACGCTCCTCCAGCTTGTCGGAGCCGCCCATCGTGACCCACGCCACCTCCGGCGCGAAACCATTGACAAGCTCTCCTTCCTTCTGCAGCAGGCTTTCCGGGATCAGCACGGGCATGGCCACGTTCTCATGGCCGGTGGCCTTGAACCGGGTATCCAGGTCCTTCTGGATCAGCTCCCAGATGGCCTGACCATAGGGGCGCAGGATGATGAAACCCTTTACGCTGGAGTATTCCACCAGCTCTGCCTTAACGCAGATGTCGGTGTACCACTGTGCAAAGTTTTCTTCCTGGCTGGTGATCGCCTGCACGAGCTTCTTGTTGTCTTTTGCCATTTTGTTTTATCCTCCCAAGGCCGTGCGCCAAACGCTGCGCGTTCCGCACGAACCATAATAAAGCCCCGCCTGCCTGCACGGCCGTGTGCCGCACTGCCAAAGGCGGGGCCTTTGCCTAAAGAATCAGTTCTGCGCGTGGCTGTCCACAAAGTTTACCACATCGCCTACGGTGCGCAGGGACTCGATGGCATCATCCGGTACCTCGATGCCAAACTCATCCTCCAAAGTCATCACCATATCCACGATATCCAGGCTGTCTGCCTCGAAATCGCTCATGATATCGCTCTCCGGGGTGATCTTGGCCGGGTCGATGTCCAGCTGCTCCGCCAGCAATGCGCGGATTTTTTCAAAAGTATCCATTCCTGTGGTCTCCTTTTTGCAGTTGTTTTGCATACATGTACAGCCCGCCGCGCCCCGGTAGAATGCCCGGTATCCGGCACAGCCTTGCCTGCTGTACAAAGCGCTCTCTTTTTTTATATCCCATGCAGTGCATATTGTCAAGCCCTGTTTTGCAGCAACTGAAGAAAATTGTCTGAAAGCTGCTTTTTCCCTTGACATCTCGTGCCGGTTTTTTTATCATTATAAAGTAATGAGTTTACGGGGACTGACCAGTCTCTTTTATTAAGGAGCGATAAGCATGAAGCTTTCATTCACCAAAATGCAGGGCTGCGCCAACGATTATATCTATCTCGACTGCCGCACCTCCGGTGTGCCGGAGGAGATCGCGGCGCTTTCAGAGCGCTTGTCCCGGCGGCACTTTTCCATCGGCGCGGACGGCATCATCTGCATCTGCGCACCGGTCACAGCCGGGGCGGACGCCATGATGCGCATCTTCAATGCGGACGGCAGCGAGGGCAAGATGTGCGGCAACGGCATCCGCTGTGTGGCCGAGTGGCTGTACACCCACGGCACGGCAAAGCCGAAGCTTGCCATCGACACCCTCAGCGGCTTAAAGACCGTTGCCCGCATGGGCGAGGGGCTGTGGCAGGTGGAGATGGGCGCTTACACCGCAATGGCGGCGGCGCTGCCTGCCGTGAACATGGGCGAGGGGCCGCTGGTGGATCTGCCGCTGCAGGTGGAGGATAACCTGTGGCGTGTGACCTGCATCAGCGTGGGCAACCCCCACTGCGTGACCATCGTGCCGGATGTGGACAGCCTGAAGCTGGAACAGATCGGCCCGGGGTTTGAGCACCACGTAAACTTCCCGGAGCGCATCAACACCGAGTTTGTGCAGGTGATGGATGCCACCCACCTCAGGATGCGTGTGTGGGAGCGCGGCAGCGGCGAGACCTGGGCCTGCGGCACCGGCACCTGTGCCACTGTGGCAGCCCTGACCGAGCTGGAGATCTGCCCCATCGGGGAGGATATCCATGTGCAGCTGCGGGGCGGCGAGCTGACCATCCGGGTGCTGCCCGGCAAACAGCTGCTGATGACCGGCGCAGCCGAGACCGTGTGCGAGGGCATAACAGAGGTTTAACGGTTTTTTTATAAGTAAAGCGAAGCGAGGGAAAGTATTATGAAGATGAACAAGCATTATAACGAGTTGAAGGCCAGCTACCTGTTTGTGGATATCGCCCACAAGGTGGCCGCTTATCAGCAGGCACACCCGGAAAAGGAGATCATCCGCCTGGGTATCGGCGATGTGACCCAGCCGCTGGCAAAGTGCGTGGTGCAGGCCATGCGCGATGCTGCCGAGGAGATGGGCACCAAAGAGGGCTTCCACGGCTACGGCCCGGAGCAGGGCTACCCCTTCCTCAAGCAGGCCATCCAGGGCTACTATGCGGGCCGCGGCACCCAGCTTGCCGAGGACGAGATCTTTATCTCGGATGGTGCCAAGAGCGACCTGGCCAATGTGCTGGGGCTGTTTGATGTGGACAACACTGTGCTGGTGCCGGACCCCGTGTACCCCACCTATGTGGACGATAACGTGACCGATGGCCGCAAGATCATCCTGGGCCGCACCAGCCAGGAAAACGGCTTCCTCGGCATGCCGGACGAGAGCGTGAAGGCAGACATCATCTATATCTGCAGCCCCAACAACCCCACCGGCGCTGCCTACACCCGCGCGCAGCTGAAGGCATGGGTGGATTACGCCCGCAAGAACGATGCCATCATCCTGTACGATGCCGCCTACGAGTGCTTCATCTCGGACGGCGAGCTGGCCCGCAGCATTTTTGAGATCGAGGGGGCCAGACAGTGCGCCATCGAGATCTGCTCTTTCTCCAAGATCGCCGGCTTTACCGGCACCCGCTGCGGCTACACCGTGGTGCCCAAGGAGCTGGAGCGCGAGGGCATGAATATCAATAAGCTGTGGCTGCGCCGCCAGACCACCAAGTTCAACGGCGTGCCCTATGTGGTACAGCGCGCTGCCGCTGCAGTGTTTACCGAGAGCGGCATGGCCGAGATCCAGGCCAATCTGGATTACTACCGCCGCAATGCAAAGGTCATTGCCGATGCACTGGACGAGTGCGGCGTGTGGTACTGCGGCGGCAAAAACAGCCCCTACATCTGGCTGCGCTGCCCCAACAGCATGGGCAGCTGGGAGTTCTTCGACTGGCTGCTCGAGACCGCCAACGTCGTGGGCACCCCCGGCGAGGGCTTTGGCCCCTGCGGCAAAGGGTATTTCCGCCTGACGGCTTTCGGCGATGCAGCCCGCACCAAAGAGGCCGCTGCCCGCATCAAGGCCGCCCTGGCTGCACTATAATTCATCGGAGGAACGTACAATGAAACCGAATGAAGAAATTATGGAATTCCTGAAGGAAAACCCCACCTTCTACCTTGCCACCGTGGACGGCTACCTGCCCCGTGTGCGGCCCATCGGCTTTGCCATGTGGTACAACGGCCACCTGTGCATTGCACTGGGCAAGCATAAGGCCGCCTACAAGCAGCTGCTGGACAACACCAACCTGGAGATCTGCGCTGCCAACGACCGCGGCGAATGGCTGCGCGTGCAGGGCACGGCCAACTTTGACAACACGCCCGAGGCCCAGGCCGCAGCATTCCAGGTCATGCCCCAGCTGGCCGACATGTACAACGAGGAGACCGGCCACAAGCTGGGCATCGTCTACCTCGACCACCTCTCCGCCAAACTCTTCTCCATGTCCGGCGTGGTGAAGGATATTATGAACTACTAAGCAAACCGCAATAAACAAAGCGCCCCCGCAGACCAACCAAATCTGCGGGGGTGTTTTT
>OIYS01001719.1_pt1 | contig 10374 bp, 17 predicted proteins | sample 1588271 | NCBI WGS metagenome assembly OIYS01 (sample SAMN03283286) | human gut metagenome | biome: human-associated habitat; material: feces | host: Homo sapiens | place: Peru | collected 2012
ATAAAATAAGTGGTAAGAAAATTTTAGTAGTAGGTCTTGGTAACTCTAAATCAACTCCTGATGCTCTAGGGCCTAAAGTAATTGACAGCATTTTAGTAACTAATCATTTATTTGAAATTGGCGAAGTAGAAGATGGCTATGAAAGAGTTTGCAGTTTTAAACCACAAGTAACTGGTAATACAGGTATAGAAACAAGTGATATGATTAAAAATTTAGTAAACACTATAAACGCTGATATATTAATCGTTATAGATGCTCTAGCATCATCTTCAATCGAAAGAGTAAATAAAACAATTCAAATATCAACAGGTGGTATTAATCCAGGTAGTGGAGTAGGTAATGACAGAAAAGAAATCAGTCAAAAGACTCTAAATATCCCTGTTATTGCTATAGGAGTACCAACTATAGTAGATGCTGTCACAATAGTTGGTGATACCCTAAAATATATATTAAAAAAGATAAGCTATAAAATTGATAATATTGATAATGCTAAACTAAAACTAATAACAGACTCTAATCAAGATTATAGCGATCATGAAACCAATTTATCAAAAGAGTTAAAAGAAAAAATATTAGGTATGGTTGGAACTCTAAATGAAGAAGATCTAAAACTGTTAATATATGAAGTCTTATCCCCAATAGGTTATAATCTAATGGTAACTCCCAAAGAAATTGACTTTGTAATAGAAAAATTATCCCTACTAATAGCTAACGGTATAAATAAAAGTCTTCATAAAAGATTTAATCCGACAAATTAATTAATCCTCGTATACTATCATAATAATGGTGATAGTATGAAGAAAAAATTTATAGCTAAAAAAATCAGAAAAAGAAGAAAGTTAAAATTATTGTTTTGGCTTCTTTTGTTTTGTCTAGGAATTTATATAAGTTTTAGAATAATTAATAAACAAAGTATCAAGATAAATGATAAAGAATTTGTTGAACTACTAATAAATAGTAATAATTATACTAATAAAGAATCTACTATAACTAAAAAAATAAAGGCTTTTCTTAATGAAACACTCAACACTCCCGTTTTATTTATAGAAAATAATTATGATCAAAAACTAGAAGTAATAAAAAATAATACTAAGAATTTATCTAATAATAATTCATCAGATCCTATAATATATATCTATAATTCTCATCAAACAGAAGAATACAGTGGTAATACTTTTATTGATTTTACTATAAAACCTACTGTTACTATGAATAACTATATTTTAGAAGAAATATTTAATAAGAATAATTACAAAACTATAGTTGAAGAAGCAAGTATTAAAGAAATATTAAATCAAAATAATTGGCGTTACAACAATAGTTACAAGGCTAGTAGAGTTTTAATGGAAAAAGCTAAAACAGATAATCCCAGTCTATTATATTTTATTGATGTTCATAGGGATAGTCTAACTAAGGAAAAAACTACTATCAAGATAAATGATAAAAGTTATGCTAGAACAATATTTTTAATTGGTCTAGAAAATCCTAATTATGAAAAAAATCTTGCTTTTACTAATTTAATTAATGATCAAATGAATAAAAAATATCCGGGTCTATCAAAAGGAATATATCAAAAGGGTGGTGTAGGAGTAAACGGTATCTATAATCAAGACTTTTCCCCTCAAACAATATTAATTGAAATTGGTGGAGTAGATAATACAACATCTGAAGTATTAAATTCTACTCTTGCTTTTGCCGACTGCTTTTTGGAGGTGATCGGGAAAAATGAAGGGTAAAAATATTATTAGAATTCTTGGCATCACTTTAATAGTCTTATTTTTATCACTTTATATAACTCAAATGAGTGGTTACTATGAATATACTGAAAGTAAAAAAACTACTTTAACGGAAGATGCTATTAAAAGATTCGAAGCAGATATTTCTGCTGGCAAAAAGGTTAATGCTAAAGACTACTTATCGGAGGAAAAAAACTACAACAATAATTTGTCACATATGGGTATGAAAATATCAAACTATATTGAAAAGGGTTTTAATAAGATTATGAATTCTATTTTTCAAGAAGTAAATAAAGCTGTAAATAGTTAATATGTAAAAATAGTCTAAAATACTGTCAAGTAGCCAGTTTTTCTAAATTATCTTAGATCATTTATGATAAAATTAAAATGGTGATGTAAATGATGTATGATAAAACTGAAGATAAATATAAATTATATAGAACTGTACATGAAATAATTCATCCAACCATTTCTAAAAAAAATATATCTAATTATAGGATTGTATTAGAAGATAATCTATCTCCATTACTAATATTTTATCCTAATAAAGTATCAAAAATAGATAAAATAATTATATATTTACATGGTGATCCTAAAATAACTAGATGCAGTAATAACAATAACCTTTGTAAAGATTTAGCCATCAAAACAGGGGCTTTAATTATTAGTCTTGATTATGATGAATTAACGTATAGAAATCTTTATAATCTAGCTAAAAAAACTATAAAATATTTAATAGAAAAATTAAAGAAAGAGAATATAACATATTCAAATATAGTTTTAATGGGTGACTCTTCTGGTGCAAATATTATTTCCAATATAAAATGTAAAAATAAAAAGATTTTATTTTATCCCCCTGTTGGTGGTAAATATAAAAAGATGATGGAAGAGAATAAAAACTATTATAATGCCAATTTTATATCTAGGTTGGAAACATATTTTTCAGCTTATTCCAAAAGTGAAAGTAAAATTTTTCCACTATTAAATGAAAATTATATAAATGATAGTAAATGCTTAATAATTATAGGTACTTCAGATCCATTATATAAAGAGAATATAGAGTTTTTTAAATTATGTAAAAATAAATCTAAGATATTAGAATTAGAGTTATTAAATCATGGCTTTTTAAGGATGATAGATGAGGAAATATATAAAATAATTATTGATAATATTAAAATATTTTTATTATAATATATATGTGAGGTGTATAGAGTTTTAAACTCGAGATAATATGGAAAAGAGAAAAACTAAAAAAGAAATTGTAAAAATGCTTTTAAAAAATAATGAATTAGACGCTAAAGATGAAGAGGAATTATTAGATCTATTAGTAGACCAACCTATTTCAATAGATGTTGATAAACAAGAGGAAATAAAACTAACATGGAAGGATAAGTTAGCTGATAAAGTTAGCGAAGTTGCAGGCAGCTGGCTATTTATCTTTCTATTTGTAGGCTTCTTAATATTTTGGATTGTTTTAAATACATCTATTTTAAGTGAAAGCTCTCAAATTGATCCATATCCATTCATATTATTAAACCTAGTTCTATCATGCATTGCTGCTATTCAAGCCCCAATTATAATGATGAGTCAAAATAGGCAAGCTAAAAAAGACAGTCTAAGAAACCAAAACGACTATAGAACAGATTTGAAAAGTGAATTAATTCTAGAAAGTCTACACGATCATATAAATGAAATAATCAAAAATCAAAAGAAATTAGAAAAATTATTATTAGAAAAGGAAGTAAAAAATGAAAAAGATGAAATATCAGAAGATTAGTTTAATTATTATTTTATTGCTTGCAGCAGTATTAATTACCGGTTGTGGAAAGAACAATACCAAAGTATCACTATATAGTGGTAAAGGCATGCTAAAGTGTTCTAGAGATGGTGTACTAGATGGTGGAACAGCTAAGTTTAGCTATGAAGTAAGTTATAAAGATGGATATGTTACTAAACTACATTCAATAGAAGAAATCACTTCTGATGATAGTAATATTATAGATACTTATGAAGACGCCTATAAAAAGATTTTTACTAGTTATGAGAATTTAAAGTACTATGATAATATTATAACAAGAAAAGACAACACTGTAACTAGCGATACAACTATTAACTACGCTAAGATAGATATTGACAGATTATTAGAAATTGAGGGTAGTGAAGATAACGTAATTGAGGATGGTAAAGTCAAAGTAGTAACTTGGAAAAAGTTTGCTGAAAAATTTGGTACAACATGTAGCGAATCATAAACCTTCAACGTCCAGGTATTTTAATGGATAAAATATTTCCCTCCGAAGGAAATGATGCAGGTTCGATTCCTGTCTTGGACACCAGATTGATCGATACTCGAACAATAAAAGTTCGAGTTTTAAAATGTTTAATAAGAGTATGAAAAAAAGTATTATGAAAACAGAATAGTTTTAATTTTATATGATAATACAATGCAACTAGAAGAAGACACTTTTAATAGTACTAAAAAATATATCGTTGAATAATTAAGTCATTTTATTTACATATCTAGACTAGTGTATTATAATAAAACTATATTAATGATTAATGAAAGAGAATAATATGAAAGAAGAAACACTTAGTGAGTATGATTTTTTAATTTTATTTTGTTCAAAACTTGTATCAAGAAGAATAAATTCTTTTAATATGTCAAGATTAGAAAAAAAGTTATATGAATATGCACTAGATTCTAGTTATGCCTCTTTATTTAAAATGATGAGTATAAACAATGAAAATGAAAGAATTAATTTAATAGAACCTATTACAGTATTTTGCACAGTAGGAACGTTAATTGCTATTAACTATCCAGAAAAGATTGTTATACCATTTTCAAAAGATGAAGCGACTAGAAAACTAGATAAATATAGTGATGAACATAAGGAAAAAATTGACACCATTATAGGTGATATCTTTGGCAAGCCAAAAAAGCATTCCAATGTAAAGTATTATGATTTTTCAAAATATACGCCGAATTAGCTCAGCTGGTAGAGCAGTGCATTCGTAATGCAAAGGTCGAAGGTTCAAGTCCTTTATTCGGCACCATATTGATTATAAACTTGAGCGATTTGTTCAAGTTTTAATTATTAGTAATTTAAAAGGTGATAGCATATGATCAATATAATTCAAAATATCAGTAAAGAAAAAATATAAAATGTACATTTATATCTAATGATTGGGTAACAATTCTAGAAAAAAATAATAAAATAAGGACTATAACTGGATATAAATTTGATTTGAATAAAGCATCACTTTCCAAGATATTTGACGATAAATATACGACCTATGAATTATTAAGTCTATATAATATACCAGTAGTTGAACATAGACTACTATACACAAAAAATAATAAAAATGAATAATTATGAATATATTAAAGATATTTATAAAAGATATAATAATGATATAGTAATTAAAGTTAATAAAGGTACATGTGGTATAAATGTAAATCATTTTACAAAGTTAATAGATATAAGAAAATATTATAATAAACTAAAATGTATAAAAAAATACTACCAGTAGTCTATGGTGATGGTAGGCATACCATAAAAGAATTATTAGAAAAACATAACTATAATTATTTTAAAGATTATAATGATATAAATAAAGATATAATCTTAGTAAAAAATAAAGAATACAAATATAACTGGAAGTTTAACTTATCTTCTAGGGCAGTAGCATCTTTTGATATTGATAGTAAAACAAGAGAGAAAATTGAAAGCATAATAAAATAAATAACAGATAGAATAGATATAGCTTTCTGTTCAATAGACATTATAAAAATAAAAGATAATATGTACTACGTATTAGAAACGAATAGTGGTGTTATGATGAAAAACTTATTGCTTGAAAATAATCAAATCAGTGACAAAATCAAAAAGATATATAGTAACGCTATTGATTTAATGTTTAAAAATAACTAATCAGGTTTAATATTTGTAATAAAAGAATCACTATAATCTTGGTACTTAGATATCTCTTCATTACCTTGAATTGTCCAAGTTAGTATAATAGTCCCATTCTTCCTACACTTTTGAACTTTTTTAAGCTTTACTTGTCTCTTAGAAACGGCAATAAAATCATATTTATAGTAATTAAAAAATGTAAATCTAGAAGAAAAGTCTACTCCAATTATTAATCCAATAATATAGTTAGGTCTATTCTTTTTAAACCAATTAATAATACTAGGATAAAATGAACTAATAATAAATTTTCCTTTATAATTATCAAGTATATCAGCAATATCTAAACATATATTAGTATTTTTTTCTTTAATCTCTATATTTATTAATACATCACCATCAATAAGAGATAATACTTCAGACAATAGAGGAGCCCTATAACTAGTTTTAATTAAAGGAAAAGCCTTAATCTCATCAAATGTACATTCACTAACTTTTTTATTTATTTGCGTCATTCTATGAAGACTATTATCATGAAAAACAACAAGCTTTTTATCTTTAGTATATCTAACATCAAGTTCAATAGGAAGCTTTGATTTCTTTGCTAAAAGAAATGCCAAAAAGGAATTTTCCGGGACTTTTTTATTATCATAAATTCCTCTATGAGCAATAGCTAACTTCTTTATATAATCAATATTTTTCATAAAACCTCTTTTCAAAAAAATCTATCTATAATATAATATGAATAGTTGCCGATATAGTTTAGTGGTAAAACAGGTCCTTGGTAAGGATCAGCGGACAGTTCAATTCTGTCTTTCGGCACCAGATTGTTAGAAAACTTGAATTTTTCAATTGTACTGATTAATTTGAGTTCTTAATATATTGTGTAACGATGCAATAATGGAAACAGCCTGTCAAAAAGCTGTTTTTGTTTTGTATTATTATATATAATTTGAAAAACTTAACAAAAAGCGATATTACGATACATAGCTTTAAAGAAGGTAAGTTATATAAAGAGTGCAGAATCAGAAGAACTAATCAAAAATCATAAGATTTTCAATGATAAAATAGTTGTCACACTTTTAGATGGTTCGAATTTGTAGGTACCCTTAACAGAAGGAAACAAAACAAATTTATTAAATCAGATGTTTAAACAAGCAGGGCTAATATGCTAAAGGTTGCAACTTTTTCTACTAATCCAAAAGAAATTGACACTTTTGCTAGTATTTTAGGTGGTGTTACAGGCTTAGTAACTGTATTTTACAGTCTAGGTTAGAGACTTATAAGTGATGAGGTTAAGAGTCAGAAAAACATGACATACATTTATCAATTAGAGAGAGCCTGGAGACTATAGATAATTCTAATATATTTAATGGTATTAAAAAACAAGAAATGCCATTAAATATAAACACTCTATATGGATATTCACTAAGTGATATGAAAAAAATTAGAAAAAACTTAAAAAGGAGAGAAGAATATAAATATTATTTTGATAAAGATGATAGTAACCCCGTATTAACAAAAAATTAGCAAATAATTGTTGTGAAGCTGTAAGATAAAAGTTTTGACTTTAGCTTATTAGTCATAAATTAAACAAAAAAATTAAATATAAAAAATAAGAAACATTTATAAATTAAAATATTTCTTATTTCCATATAATTTCTAATATTCACCAAACTTCTTCACTTTACTTTTTTCACGCTTTATAAATATATCTAATTCAGTATCTGGATCAAAATCATTCGAATTATCCATTCTGCTTACTATTAAAGTATCAATAAAATCTTTAACATATGGATATTTCTTACCAAATGTATATACACCTTTTTTATCATAGAAATTTATGTAATCTCTATTACAAATACCAGAATATAATAATAGTTCATTTTCTGCAATTTCATTTTCTAAAGTCCCAGATGGAAATAGTTCGATTCGTTTTCTTTTTAATTCAGCTAAAGATCTATCAGTGATTAAAGCACAATTATACTTATAACCAGATTTTGGAACCATATAGTTTTCATAAAACTCTATAATTGTCACTGGAACTAATCCTCGTTCAAAGGTATATTTTCTACCTTCAAATTTACTAATTAATCTAGCAAGAATAGGTCCAATCACATTTATTTTAAAATTAGAATTAGTATGTATATCTTTTAATAATTGACTTCTTTTTTCAAGAACAGAACTATACCTTTTATCAATATCAAGTTCCTTAGATTGAATATCATCATTCAATTCTTTTAATTTATCACTAAGTATTTGTTGAATTTCTTCTTCTATTTTAGCTTTTCTAACTTTCTTTTCAGAATATAATTTAGTATATTCACTATTATATTGCCTATAAATATTATCTAGTTCATTTAATTCTTTAATCATATGTCTTCCTCCCTTAAGAAAATTATATCATTAATAACTTTTTTTTACTTATGAAAAATATTAATATGTTTTATAAAGAAAATTTATGTATCAAATGGCTAGTCTTTATTGTAGCCACTATATATGATATGTTACAATAAAAATATATCTTAATTACAACATATAAATATAAGGAGATAATCTATGACAACAGTTTATCTGATAAGACATTCAGAGCCATTAAAAGCTATTAATCTCAAGAATAGTGATCCACTTCAATTACAAAATGAAAAATGGTCATTAACAGTAGAAGGAGAACATTTAGCTTTAAAAAAGAGCAGAAATAAAGAGTTGAAAGACTTTGATATTGTTATATCGTCAAATTATGTAAGGGCGATCGCAACTGCTAAGTATTTTACCAGTGACAAAGTATATATTGATGCTTCTTTTGGAGAAAGAAAATTTGGGATAAATACTTGGGATGAGTTACCAATAGGTTTTGAAAAAAATCAATTTGCTGATTTTAATTATAAATTAAAAGATGGTGAATCACTAAATGAAGTTATGAATAGAGAATATACATCTCTAATGAGTATAATAGATGAATATAAAGACAGCAAGATATTAATAGTAGGTCATTCTACAGCTTTTGCAAGCCTATTAACCAAGTGGTGTAAAAGAACAGAAAATGGTTATAAATTTAACGATAAAATTTTCTTTAATGGTATCTGGAATCATTGTGAAACATTTAAATTGGAATTTGATAATAATAAAAGTTTAATTAAAATTGAAAATATCAAATAAAAATCAAAACTAAAACTACTTCCCATTTATTGAAAAGTAGTCCTACTATAATAAAGATAAAAATCTAATCCTGATGAGGCAATTTCTTAATATAGGAAAGGCCTTCAGTAGACTTTTCACCCTTGCCATTAATCTCTCTAGATAAGTCATTCATTTTAGCAACAGTATTAACGCCAAACATATTAATATTACTCCATGCTACATCTCTAGAAATATTAATAGTTGATTTCATTCCATCATCTTGCTCTAGCGGAGATAATATCCCATAGCTATATGTTGTTAAAAAAGATGAAGTCAAGTCAATAGAAATATCATCATCTTGTATATCACTGCCATTAGAAAAACATCTAAATAAGTCTCGATATTTTGGATTATCATATAATAAGGATAGTTTTTGTTCAAGCCTATTATTATCAATAACTAAACTACAATTTTGAATAACCATAATAGAAGATAATAAACATAAAAATTCAAGTTCTGTAATAGGTGCATTTATATTTTCACTAGTTTCCATAATAAACCTCCCAATAATATTATATCAAAGCATTTAAATTGGTCAAGGTAAATAAAATAATCATATCCCTAGATGAGCTTAAAATTAAAAAAACTATTATTATATTTAAAAATAGTTTTACAAAATCAAAATATGTTATAAAATAAAATTAAAACGAGGAGAGATGAATATGAAATCAAAATTATTTTATGACTTTTCCCTGGCTATACAATGGAATAAATAGATGATATAGTGTCCAAATTAGCTACCTAAGATATTAGCTTAGTGGAACAACGCAAAAATGGGAATATACCAGCAACCAGCAAGAAAGACTATCAACGCTTTTATTGTGGTATAGTACCTAAAATTAGAAATTATATAAAGAATAGTACTTCACTTGATGCTAACGTACAAACTACTAATTCAATAGTAGAGAAAGTAGAGTAAAAGGTTGAACCATCAAAAGAAATAACTAATACTACTGTTAAAGTGCAGGAGATGGAGCCTTCTACTACAGTAGAACAACATCAAGATGAAAATAATAATCAAATTGCTTATGAAGCATCTTCAATAGATGAAAGCTACATGAGATTACTTGAAATATTAAAACAAGATTCAAAAATAAATAAGGACATGAACTTATCGCCAAAAGAGTTGACAATCGCATATTTAAAGATAAGTTATATTGATGGAAAATATTTTGCAGCTGAAGAAATATCCAACTTCTTAGGAGTTAGTCAAGAAGAAATAATTACTACTACTAAAAAATATACTAATAATATTTATTTTCTAGGTTTATTACCCGTAGATATTACCATTAGAAAAAATTATCAAGAGTCAAATATCTTATTTATAGATAGTCTAATTCAAGATATTTCTCAAAAAGAAAACATTAATTATCTAAAAATGAAAAATGTTATTGAATTAACTGACTTATCAGATGGCCTTCATCCAAATAATATAGGTCACGAAAAAATATGCCAGTATATCTATAAAAACATTATTCTAAAATAAAGGTAGGTATTAAAATGAAAATAGCTGTATTTACTGATATTCATGGTAATTATGAAGCCTTAAA